>Ga0209168_10000119_pt1 | contig 88140 bp, 80 predicted proteins | sample Coa_R1_FD_187156 | JGI IMG/M metagenome (GOLD analysis project Ga0209168, IMG submission 187156) | Surface soil microbial communities from Centralia Pennsylvania, which are recovering from an underground coalmine fire - Coalmine... | ecosystem: Environmental > Terrestrial > Soil > Unclassified ...
CAGGTGATGGGGACGCTCCACCGCCACTTCTCGGGGTTGTTGCGGCTCGACGGCTCCGAGGTGCGCAGCGCCGACGAGGCGGCGGCCGTGCTCAAGATGTCGCCCTTCCCGGCCCGCAAGGTGCTCGAGCAGGGACGCCGCCTCGGGCACGACCGGGTCGCCCGGGCGATCGAGGTCCTCGCCGAGGCCGACATCGACCTGCGCGGCAGGGTCGCCTGGCCCCCCGAGCTCGTCATGGAAGTGGCCGTCGCCCGCCTCACCCAGCTCGCCCGCTCGAGCCCCGCCCCGGCCGCGGCGCGTGGCGGCCGTCCCGGGGAGCGGCGGTGAGCGGGCCGAGCGAGCAGCCCGCCGCCAGCGACCTCCTCGAGCTCACGCTGTCGCTCGCCCGCGCGGCGGGCGACGAGGTGCTCCGCCACCTCCACGGGCGTGCGGGCCGCCTCGAGCTGGCGGCCACGGCGACGACCAAGACCTCCCGGACCGATCTCGTGACGGCCGCCGACCAGGCGAGCGAACGCCTCATCCTCGAACGGCTCGCCGTGGCGAGGCCGGAGGACGGCGTGCTCGCCGAGGAGAGCGGGACGAAGCCCGGCTCGAGCGGGCTTCGATGGGTGGTCGACCCGCTCGACGGGACGACCAACTTCCTCTACGGCTTCCCGGCCTTCGCGGTCTCGATCGCCTGTGAGGACGAGCGGGGGGCGCTCGTCGGCGTGGTCCACGACCCCCTCCGGGGCGAGACCTTCCGTGCGTTGAGAGGCGGCGGCGCCTGGCTCGGCGACGAGCGCCTCGAGGTCGGTCCGGGGCCCGAGCTCGTGGAGGCGCTCATCGGGACGGGTTTCGCCTACGGAGCGGAGCGGCGGGCCCTCCAGGCGCGGCTCCTCACGACCGTCCTCCCCGCCGTGCGCGACGTCCGGCGAGCGGGCGCGGCCGCCCTCGACCTCTGCTTCGTGGCGGCGGGGCGGCTCGACGGCTTCTACGAAGCCGGGCTCCAGCCCTGGGACAGCGCGGCGGCGGCCCTCGTCGTACGCGAGGCGGGCGGCAGTGTCGAGTGGCTCGACGGGATCGTCCCCGGAGCCGCCACGATCGTCGCCGGGGCGCCCCGGCTCTGCGCAGAGCTCGCCCGGCTCCTCCTCGCAGCGGCCGACCGGGACCGATAGCGTGCCCGCCGTGCACCTCGAGGTCGTCGTCGAGATCCCGAAGGGTCAACGCAACAAGTACGAGATGGACCACGCGACCGGGCGGATCTACCTCGACCGGATGCTCTTCACCTCGACCAGGTACCCGGCCGACTACGGCTTCATCGACGGGACCCTCGGTCTCGACGGCGATCCGCTCGACGCCCTCGTGCTCGTCGAGGAGCCGACCTTCCCGGGCTGTGTCGTCCGGGCGAGGGCGATCGGCATGTTCCGCATGACCGACGAGAAGGGCCCCGACGACAAGGTGATCACGGTGCCCGACCACGATCCCCGCCTCGAGCACCTGCAGGACCTCCGCCACCTCCCCGAGTTCGACCGTCTCGAGATCCAGCACTTCTTCGAGGTGTACAAGGACATCGAGCCCGGCAAGTCCGTCGAGGGCGCCACCTGGGTCGGGCGGTCCGAGGCCGAGGCCGAGATCGAGGAGGCGCGCCGAAGGCTCGCCGCCAAGGAGTGAGAGCGCCCGGTCGCTAGCTCACGTGCAGGTCGATGTGCCAGGCCTGCTCCATCGGCTGCACGAGGGCATGGGCGAGCAGGTCGTAGCCGGCCGGGTAGAGGTGCACGCCGTCGGCCGACCGGATCTGGTCGACGCTGCCGTTGATGGTCTTGTAGATCGTGAAGCCGCCGCGCCGGTTGGCGAGGAGGTTCCACGAGGGCACGTAGGTGACGCCGGGGAGCGACGAGCAGACCGACTGGAAGATGGAGTTCACCATGGCGGCGAATGCGGAGTTGACGTTGGTCCCGGCCATCGGCGGCAGCCCCACCCACACGACGCGGGCGTGAGCCGCCAGCGCCTCCTCGATGATGAGCTGTACCCGGCTCCGGTAGGCGGAGGCCCAGGCGGCCGAGCCGGCCGAGAGGAACGTCCCGTTCTGGTTGAGCGCCTGGTCGTCGTTCGCCCCCATCATGACGACGACGGCCGCTGGGTGGTAGTGGCGGAGCTGCGACTCGAGCTGGGCGGGCCAGTTGTAGTAGTCGGGCCGGGCGAGCCCGGTCGACTCGACCCCCTTCTGGACGACCCGCACGTAGGGGTCCGAGCCGAAGACGTCGCCGAGGCCGAAGCCGAGGTCCTCGCCGATCGAGTCGCCGATGTCGAGGATCGTGAGCGGACGCGCCATCGTGGGTTGGGCGAGCGGCGGCAGGTTCGCCGGCGGCCCTCCAGGCGACACCACCTTCACTCCGTGGCCGGGGAAGTGCGGCAGCGCCGACAGCCCGTTCGGGCCGACCGTCATCGGTCCGCTCGCGCCGAGGGACACGTGCGGCGTCCTCACGGTGACGTACCCGCCCGGCGTCCCGTTGGAGCGACCGAGCGCCTGGTCGCCCCAGTTGACGAGGCCCGACAGCCCGACGGCGTTCGACACGGCGGCGAGCGGCCGCAGGAGCGTCACCGCCGCGGTCCGCCTCGTGCCCTCCGGAGAGGCGAGGGCGGAGTGGTAGAGCTGGTTGGCGTCGAAGATCGTCCAGAGGGCGAAACAGAGCAGGCCCACCCCGAGGATCCGCCCGGCCGAGGCCGTCCTCCCGCTCGGCTCGCGGAACAGCTGGCGGTCGACGCGGCCGCCCTCGGGCTCGTGACGCTCGCGCCGCTGGCGCAGCGGTGGCCGCCCGGCGAGCGCCTGGCGGACCGCCCCGTTGCCCCGCCTCGGCTCCCGCACCCCCTCGGCCGGCCTCGCCCGCCGCCCGGCGCCGGCCTCGTCGGCCCGCGAACGTGACGCCCGCTCCGCCACTTCGGGATGGCTGGCGGCCCAGCGGGCGGCCGACTGCCGCGAGGGCGGCGGCGGGTAGGGCCGGCCGCCTCGGCGCGGAGGGGGCGGCGGTGGTGGCGAGTCGGTCATGGTCGGTCAGCCGGCATCAGAAGCGGAAGTAGATGAACGGGGCGACGCCAGGCGGCCCCATCGTCGTGATCACGAGCAGGATTGCGGCGAGCGAGGTGCCCTGCAGCACGGGCCCGAGCCGTGAGAAGGCCTCCTGCAGCCGGACGGAGACATCGCGCGGCACGTACTGGATCCCGATGCCGACGGCGATGGCGGCGAGAACCGGGAAGCGCACGAGCGGGGCGGACTGCCCCCAGGTCGTGAACAGCCGCTCGAGGATCGTCCAGGCGTTGCCGAAGGAGGTCGCCCGGAAGAAGACCCACCCGAGGCAGACGTACTGGAAGGTGGCGAAGCGCTGCCACGCCACCGCGAGGGGCTGGTCGCTCTGGGCCGGCAGGCCGGCGGCGACCCGGCGCTGGCGGCGGTAGTGGCCGACGCACTGCCCGAGCCCGTGCAGGGCGCCCCAGACGACGAAGGTCCAGGCCGCTCCGTGCCACAGGCCGCCGAGCACCATCGTGAGCATGAGGTTGCGGTAGAGCTTCCAGCGCTTGCCGCCGGTCTGGCTGCCGCCGAGGGGGATGTAGAGGTAGTCGCGCAGCCAGAACGACAGGGTCATGTGCCAGCGGCGCCAGAAGTCCTGGAGCGAGCGGGCGGTGTAGGGGGCGTTGAAGTTCTCCGGGAAGCGAAACCCGAGCAACAGCGCGCACCCGATGGCGATGTCCGTGTACCCGCTGAAGTCGCAGTAGATCTGGACGGCGTACCCCCAGATGGCGAACAGGATCTCCGGGGCCGAGTGCAGGTTGGGGTTGCCGAACACCGGGTCGACGATGGTCGAGGACACGTAGCTCGAGAGCACGACCTTCTTGAACAGGCCGGCGAAGATGAGGTAGGCGGCCCGCGGGAAGTCGATGTTGCGCGGGTTGCGCCGCTGCGAGCGCTCGATCTGGGGGAGCAGCTCGGCGCCCCGCACGATCGGCCCGGCGACGAGGTGGGGGAAGAAGCACACGAAGACCGCCACGTCGAGGGGGGACGACGGCTCGATCTGGCCGCGGTAGATGTCGATGACGTACGACAGCCCCATGAAGGTGAAGAACGAGATGCCGACCGGCAGCGTGACGCTGAGCAACGGCATGGGCGGCGACAACCCGAGATGGTGGAAGGCGTTGTCCACCGAGACGGCGAGGAAGCCGTAGTACTTGAACCACGCGAGCAGGCCGAGCTCGACCACGACGGTCGCCGTGAGCCAGATGCGGGCGCCGGTGAGCCCCCTCAGCGTCGGCGCCCTCCACCGCCCGGCGAGGCGGCGGCGCGGCCGCTCGGGGAGCTGGCGGGCGCGGTGGACGAGGATCCCGCCGAGCGTCGTCGCCACGGTCGAGGCGGCGAGAAGGAAGATGAAGCGCCAGTCCCACCAGGCGTAGAAGACGTAGCTCGCCACGATGATGAAGACCTTCCATCGCCGCGGGAACGGCGCGAGCAGCCAATTCAGGACGAAGACGATCCCGAAGAAGATCGCGAAGTCGATGGTGGGGAAGAGCAATGGAAGGCCTTTAGCTGGCGTGCCCCGTGCGCGCCGACTCCCGAACCCTACCTAGCGGGACGGGACACCTCCCGAAGGAGACAGCCACCGCGACCCATCCCGGCGACGGGCGTCGGACGGCTCGCGCGGGACGGCGGGCGGGGGGCACCGCTCATCAGACGACGGCGCCGCCCGGGACCTTGCAGGCACCGGCGCTTCCGAAGCGAGACGGTCCGCTCGACAAGCGCCCGCCGGCAGCCCCGGTGGGCCGACGGGTGGAAAGGGTGGCTTACGGGTGCGCCTTCACCGCCTCGATGAGCTTCGGGAGGACCTTGTGGACGTCCCCGACCACGCCGAGGTCTGCGATGGAGAAGATGGGGGCGTCGGCGTCCTTGTTGATGGCGATGATGTTCTTCGCCCCCTTCATGCCGACCATGTGCTGGGTGGCGCCCGAGATGCCGCAGGCGATGTAGACCGTCGGCTTCACGGTCTTGCCCGTCTGGCCGACCTGGTGGGAGTAGGGCACCCAGCCGGCGTCGACGATGGCCCTCGACGCCCCGGCCGCACCCTTCAGCAGCTTGGCGAGCTCCTCGACGAGGGCGTAGTGCTCCGCCGCCCCGAGCCCGCGCCCGCCTGAGACCACGACCTCGGCCTCGTCGAGCTGGGGGCCTTCCCGCTCCTCGACGTGGCGGTCCACCACCTTGGCGGCGTCGGTCTCGCCGGTGGCGGGCAGCTCGAGGGTGGCGACCTCGGCCGGGCCGCCTCCCGACGGCTCGGCTGCGAACGACTTCGCCCGTACGACGAAGATCCCCGGGCCCTCCCCCGACAAGCGGGCCTTCAGCACCTGGGTGCCTCCGAAGATGGCGTGCTCGGTGACGAGGGCGTCGCCGTCGGCCTCGAGGCCGACGATGTTCGTGAGGACCGGCCTGTCAAGGCGGGCCGACAGCCGGGCGGCCACGTCGCGGCCGTCGTAGGTGGCGCCGATGAGGACGGCGTCGGGGGCCCCCTCGGACTCGGCGAGGGCGGCGATGGCGGCCGCCACGCGGGGGCCGGGGAGGGAGTCGCCGAGATCGCCGGCGGCGAAGACCTTGCTCACACCGTGCTCACCGAGCGGGCCGGCCGTGTCGGCGGCGCCGGGGCCGTAGGCGACGGCCTCGACCGTCTCGGCGAGGCCCCGAGCGGCCGTGACCAGCTCGAGGACCGTGCCGATCGGGGCGCCGTCCTGCTGCTCGGCGAGGATCCAGATCTTGTTCACGCTCTTCCTCCTACAGGACCTTGATCTGCTCGAGGAACGCCACCACCCGCTCGTGGGCGTCCCCCTCGTCGACGACGATCTCCCCCGCCTTGCGCTCCTCGGCCGGGGCGACCGAGACGACCTCCTGGCGCGCGCCGCCCCAGCCGACCTCGGACGGCTCGATCCCGAGGTCCGAGAGGCTGAGCTCCTCGACCGTCTTCGAGCGGGCGGCCATGATGCCCTTGAACGAGGGGTACCTCGGCTCGACGACGCCCGCCGTCACGGTGACGACGGCGGGGAGCGGGCAGGTCACCTCGTCGTAGCCGGCCTCGGTCTGGCGCTGCACCTTGAGCGTGCCGTCGGCGAGCTCGACGTGCTTCGCGAACGAGACGGCCGGCCACCCGAGCAGCTCGGCCAGCTGGACCGGGGTGGTGCCGGTGTAGCCGTCGGTCGACTCGGTGGCGGCGATGAGGAGCTCGGGCTGGACCCGCCGGACGGCGGCGGCCAGCACCTTGGCGGTGCCGAGGGCGTCGGAGCCGGCGAGCGCCGGGTCCGAGACGAGCACGGCGCTCGCCGCCCCCATGGCAAGGGCCGTGCGCAGCCCGCTCGTCTCGCCGTTCGGGGCCATCGAGATGAGCACGACGTCGCCCCCGCCGGCCGACTCTGCCAGCTGGAGCGCCATCTCCACGCCGTAGGCGTCGGAGTCGTCGAGGATGAGCTTGCCCTCCCGGACGAGGGCGTGCGTGCTCGGGTCGAGCGAGAGCTCGCCCGCCGGATCAGGAATCTGCTTCACACAGACCGCGACGTTCATGGCTCGATTGTTCCCGAAAGGACAGTCTCCTGACCAACTGGCCGCAAGGCCCCCTCCCGCACCGGTCAGCTCGGCCGGAGCGCCGCCCGAGCCATGGCGACGTCGTTGGTGATGACGGCGTCGACCTCCAGGCCGGCGAGCCGGGCCACGTGGCTCGGGTCGTCGACCGTCCAGGCGCGAAGCGACGTGCCCGTCTCGGCGGCGCGCGAGGCCAGCCCTTCGTCGACGAGGGCGAAGTGCGGGTGGAGCGAGTCCCAACCCTGCGCGAGCACCGCGTCGAGGGCGGCGACGGCCCGCGGCGTCCTCCAAGAGACGAGAAGGGCGATCTCGAGCCCACGGTCGTCACGTCCCGGCAGCTCCTCGCACGCCGCCCGCAGCGCCTCCACCGAGAACGACGAGAGCACGATCTTGCCGCCGAGCCCGCGCCGCGCTCGCTCGGCGAGCAGCCTCGCGGTCTTGCGGGCGGTCGTCTCCCCCGCCACGAAACCCCTCTCGGCCGGGTGGCTCTTCACCTCCACGTTCACGAGGAGGCGGCCGCAGGCGTCGAGGGCCTCCTCGAGGAGGGGCACGTGCGCCGGCAGGGCGCCCCGCTCCGTCTCGCCCACCACCCGGCCGTCGGGCAGGACCGGGTCGTGGTGGACGACCAGGTGACCGTCCCGGCTCTGCCGGACGTCCAGCTCGACGCCGTCGGCTCCAAGGTGGACGGCGTCCGCGAACGCACCCGTAGTGTTCTCGGCATGCCGCCCGGTGCTCCCCCGGTGGGCGATGACGGCGACGCGTTCGTGCGGCACGTTCATGGTTTAGGGCGCGGCGCCGGGGGGAACTGTCGCTTCGTGCTCGTGAGCACATGCTTGCAGGCGTCGTGGCACGGTCCTATAGTTCGCGCCGCTCGCCGATCCTCGCCCGGCGTCCGTTCCACCTCTCGAGCGGTTGTCGTGTGGGCTAGCTTGTGACGAAGTTCACGAAGATCGGATCGGCCGGGCCGTCGCATCGCAGCAGCACTGACGAGGAGGCAGGGTGGCTCTGACCTGGACCCGCTCGATCGAGTGGGACACCGACGACTGGCGAAAGAGCGCGGCGTGCCGGGACACCGACCCGGATCTCTTCTTCCCGGTGGGGACGACCGGGCCCGCCGTCGACCAGATCGAGGCCGCGCGGGCCGTCTGCCTGTCGTGCGAGGTGCGCGAACCCTGTCTCGAGTTCGCGCTCGCCACGAACCAGGAGTCGGGCGTGTGGGGGGGCACCTCGGAGGAGGAGCGCCGCAAGCTCCGCAAGGCATGGCTCGCCGCCCGGAGGCGCCGCAGCGCCTGAGGGGTCAGCTGGGGCAGGTGAGGGTCCCGGCGGCCGGGCTGCCGCTCCCGCACACGCTCGCCGCGTCGATCACCCAGTGGCCGCCCGTGCCAAGGTCGGCGAGCCCGGTGAGCCAGAGGCCGCCGGGGACCCGGTAGACCACGTCGGCCCTCGTCGCCGAGAGGAACGAGACCTCGCTCACGGTCACGGCCGGGAGGCCCGCGCCCGCTGAGGAAGCCGCCGCCGCGGTCCCCACCGAGAAGGCCTCCTCGTAGGAGGCGACGACGGCAGCCGCGGCAAGGCGGAGGTCGCCTGGCTGGCTCGCTGCCGCCGAGGACGCCTTCGACGGGAAGCGGAGCCCGGCGCAGGCCGAGGCCCCCGAGGCGGGCGGGGAGGCCGTCGCCTGCTCGCCGACGACCTTCGGCCCCGAGCCGATGAGCACCCCGAGCGAGGCGAGGGACCGGCCTTGTCCGTCCTCGGCGACGGCGCTGATCTCCCTCGGGCCCGTCACCCCGGTCGCCTCGACCCCGGCGAGGATGGCGAGGCCGCCGCTCGGCCGAGCCGCCGCCACCTGGCCGCCGGGACCCTGCGCGGCCACCCTGGCGACCGAGGACCCGGTCGCGACGGTGAGCCACCACACCTCCGCTCCGGTCGAGGTCGGCAGGTCGCCCGAGTCGACGACCTCCAGCCCGGACGGCGCCAGCGCCGGCAGGCCGACCACCCCGGTGCTCTCGGCGAAGGCGCCGGACCGCCCCGCTGTCGTGGTGACGAGGTCGGCCGTGTTGCAGGAGACGACCGGCGACCACTGGGTCCCCACCGCGACGGGACCCGGCAGCGCCCGCTCGGTCAGAAGGACGGTCACCCCGCCGGCCGAGAGCCGGAGCACCCGGGGGGCCGCCGCCGCCGGCCGCCTCGGCGCCTCGGTCGAGCGGGGATGGCGGGCGCTTGCCGTGGTGCCCTGCCCGAGCACGCCGCGTGCACCCTGCACCTCGGTCGGCGAGACGGTCGGGCGGGTGGCGAGGGCGCCGGCGAGGCCCCCGACGGCAAGGGCGAGGGCGGTCACCGCCGCGCCCACGACGCGGCGGTCGCGGCGCTCGGCCCTCGCCGCCGCCCGCCGGAGGCGGCCGGCGAGGTCGTCGAGGTCCGGAGCCGTCCGGACGACGGCGGCACGGGCCTGCAGATCGCGACGAAGGTCGCTCTCGAGGGTCACGGCTCCACCACCTTGCGGAGCCGCTCGAGGCCCCGGTGGATGAGAGAGCCGACGGTGCCCGGCCGGCACCCGAGCACCTCGGCGATCTCCGCCTCGCTCATGTCGGCGTAAAAGCGCAGCACGACGGCCGCCCGCTGCCGGTACGGGAGCGTGAGCAGCACGTCGGCCAGCTCGCCGCTCGGAGTGGGGTCGCTCGACCCGTCGACCACGTAGAGCAGTGGACGCTTGTCCCGCTCCCTCCCCTTCGAGCGGAAGTGGGACCGGCAGGCGTTGACGACCGCCTGGCGGGCGTAGCGGTCCGGGGTCTCGAGGCGGGCGAAGTGGGCGTGCAGGCGCACGAAGGAGTCCTGGACGAGGTCTTCGGCGACCTCCTTCGACCCGGTGAGCACGAAGGCGAGGCGGACGAGCTTGTCGAATCGCTCGACGTAGAACTCCTCGAAACTCAGCCCGGCGGTGCTGCGCTCGGGCCCTGCCTCGCTCGCCATCGCCGCCTCAGCGTTCCTTCGCCTGGCGGCGGGGGCTGCGTGCGGGGCCGTCCGGCAGCGCCGGAACTCTCGCCCCGCCGCCTCCGGCAGCGGAGCGCGAACCATGGACATCGACCAAGAGGACGCCGATCGGGCGCGCTTTCTTGCGACCGGTGTGTCGGCGAGCCAACCCGGCCCCTCCTCCCGTGCGCAAGACTGTCGGCTCAGCGCCCCCAGCGCGGCTGACCGCCGACGGGGACGCCGATGTGCACCATCGTGCCACGATCGCTCGTCATGGTGATCGAACCCTCGAGCTGGGAGCGCACGAGGTCGCGGACGATGGAGAGCCCGAGGCTGCGGGTCCGCTCGATGTCGAAGCCGTCCGGGAGCCCGCTCCCGTTGTCGAGCACGACGACGTCGTAGGCCTCGTCGTCGTGACGAAAGGCGAGGTCGATGCGGGGGGCCTCGCCGCGGCCCGGCGCCTCGTCCCTCCCCTTGAAGGCGTGCTCGACGGCGTTCTGGAGCAGTTCGGCGATGACGACCGAGAGCGGCGTCGCCATGTCGGCCGGGATGTCGCCGAGGTGCCCCTCCACGCGCACGGCGATCGGTTGGGCGCCGACGTGGGACTCCTGCGCCATGCGGACGAGGGCCTGCACGATCTCGTCGAAGGGCACCTGGTCGCCGGCGTCGCGCGAGAGGATCTCGTGGACGACCGCGATGGCCCTGATGCGGCGTTCCGCCTCGGCGAGCGCGGTCCGGCCGGCCGGCTGCTCGATGCGCCTCGCCTGCAACCGGAGCAGCGACGAGATCGTCTGGAGGTTGTTCTTCACCCGGTGGTGGACCTCGCGGATGGTGGCGTCCTTGGTCAAGAGCAGCCGGTCCCGCCTGCGGACGTCGGTCACGTCCCGCACGAGCACGGCGCCGCCGGTCACCTCGCCGTGCGCAACGAGGGGGATGCAGCGCAGCATGAGGACCGTGTCCGAGCCGCGCTCGATCTCCTCGATGACCGGGAGGCGCTTCGCGTAGGCCTCCTTGATGATCGTGGTCTCGAGCCCGAGGGCGGCGAGGGTCGAGCCGTTGATGGCGCTCATGATCCCGATGCGGTGCAGGGCGCTCACGGCGTTCGGGGAGGCGAAGGTGATGCGTCCCTGGTCGTCGACGACGAAGACGCCGTCGCCGACCCGGGGGGCGGCCTCGCCCGGGGCCTCGTCGTCGGGGAAGGGGAAGAGCCCGTCGGTGACCATGAGCGACAGTCGCTCGAAGAGGTCGAGGTAGGTCTTCTCGAGCGAGCCGCGGCGCCGCGCCGTCGTCGGCGACCACACCCTGCACATCACCGCCAGCACACGGCCCGAGTAGCGGACGGGGATGCACTCGAGCCGGAGGTGGCCCTCGCCCGAGTCGCTCCGCTGCTCGCCCACCGCGATGGCGCCGGTGCGGAGCGCCTCGACGACGAGAGGGAGCTCAGGCGCCGCCACGACCTGGCCGACGAGGTCGATGTCGAAGAGGGTCTGGCTTGTCGTCGGGCGCACCTGTCCGAGGACGACGATGTGGGTCTCGCTGTCGCGGGACCGGTCGCCGGCGAGCCGGTCGATGGGGGCGTAGAGCAGGATGTCCGAGAAGCAGAGGTCGGCGAGCAGGTTCCAGGACGCCATGAGCCGGTCGATGTGGCGGCGCGCCCCGGCCTCGAGGTGGGCGTTCTGCCAGGCGAGCTCCAGCGGAGTCGTCACGGCGCCTCGCTCCTCGTCTCGGCCGGCGGCGGCGGGCCGAGCGGGACGTCGCGCCCCGCCCTCTTCCGAAAGGCGCGGAGCGAGGTGTAGCCGGCCCTGCTCGCCGCCTCGTGGAGCAGCGGTGCGCCGGCGGCGACGTTGGCGACGCCGTGGGTGTCCGACGCCGTCGTCACCGTCACGCCGTGCGCCGCGAAGCGGCCGAGCAGCGTGGGCGAGGGGTAGAGCTCGTGGACCGGCTTTCCGAGCCCGGCCGAGGAGATCTCGGCCGACATGCCCGCCCGCGCCGCCGCTTCCGCGATGCGCTCCTCGACCTCGGCGACGACGCCGGCGTCGGCGAAGCGCCCCGCCACCTTGACGAGGTCGGGATGGGCGAGGACGTCGGTCGCGCCGGTCGCGGCGAGCTCCTCGAGCGCCTCGGCGTAGGCGCGCCAGGCGGCGTCGACCCCACGGACGTCCCACTGCTCGGCCTGCAGCTCGGACCCGATGACGTCGAACATCCACGTGCCGAGCCAGTGGACCGAGCCGAGCAGGACGTCGAAGGGGTAGCCGTCGAGGAGCGCCGCCACCTTGTCCATCATCCCGGGGTAGTAGTCCACCTCGAGGCCGGCCACGACCGGCAGCCCGGCAGCCTTCGCCCGCTCGATCGTGTCGACGTAGAGGTCGAGATCGGCCGTCGCGTGGTGGTCGAAGTAGCCGGCGATGTAGTCGCGCAGCGCCGCGTGGCTCTCCGCTGCCCAGAACCCGTCCACGACCTCCCGCCCGCGCCGGAAGCGGAAGAAGTGCTCGGTGAGGGCGATCTCGTCTGCTCCCCTCGCCCGTGCGAGCTCGCAGTAGCCGGCGAGTCGCTCGACGGCGAGGTCAGCCTCGTCCGCTTGCTCGGCGTGCGGCCAGAGGTGCACGTGGTAGTCGAGCACTAGCCCGGCACGTCCTCTCCGTCGCCACCAGCCTCCCGGGGTGCCGGTTCCTCGGCGGCCGGCTCGGGAGCCGCCAGGCGGATGAGGCTGACCCCGTCGCGGACCGTCAGCTGCACGCAGCGGACACGGGGGTCGGAGGCGACGTGGTCGTTGAAGCGGCGGACGGCGAGGGTGGCCTCGGAGACGTCCGACTCGTCGGCGACCCTGCCGGACCACAACGTGTTGTCGGCGACGAGGAGGCCGTACGGCGCCAGCTTCGGCACGACCTCCTCGTAGTAGTCGACGTAGCCGGGCTTGTCGGCGTCGAGGAAGACGAGGTCGAAGGGGCCCGGCAGGCTCCTGATCGTCTCGATGGCAGGGCCGAGCCGGAGCTCGATCCGGTCGCCGAGCGGGCTCGCCGCGAAGTGCCGGGCGGCGTCGGCCGCGTGGTCAGGATCGACCTCGCACGTCACGATGCGGCCGCCGGGGGGAAGTGCGTGGGCCATCGAGAGGGCCGAGTAGCCGGTGAAGGTGCCGATCTCGAGCACGCTCGCAGGACGGACGACCGCCACCAGCATGGCGAGGAGTCCGCCCTCGAGCCGCCCGACCATCATGTAGTGGTCGTCGTGGGCCTGGCGAGTCGCCGCCGCCACCTCGGACAGGACGTCCGGCTCGGGCGAGCTGTGCTCGGTGGCGTAGCGCTCGACGGCCGGATCGACGAAGTCGGTCATGTTTCCTCCTGTCGATCGGACGAGGCACGGCCCCGTCCGGCCCGCCGCGGCGGCGGGCCGTCGTCGGGGCGCGAGGTGGTCGCCCGGCGCGGCCGTCGGGGCCGCTCCGGCGAGGCGGGTCCTTCGGCGCCCGGCGCGCCCTCGAGCTCCGAGGGCTCGGCGGCCGGCTCGTCGCCCCAGATGGCCGCCCCGATTGCGAGGAGCCCGGTGAGATCCGTCACGCTGCCGGCCCGGTAGCCGACCGTGGCCGTGACGTCGTGCGCCGCCGACAGCTCGCGGAGCAGGTCGGCCTCACGGGTAGCGACGAGGCGGAAGTTGGCGAAGCTCGAGGCCACCTCGTCGATCACGGTGGCCACGGTCTCGGGAGCCACCCCGGGCACCGAGCGGGCGAGCAGGCGGGCGAGGTCCGGAGCGATGCTCTCGGCCTGCTCGGAAAGCTCCTCGGCGACTCTCGAGGCCCCCGGGTCGGAGAGAGAGGCCGGCAGCACCTTGTTGCAGACGAGGAGGCCGAGGTGGAGCCGCCTCTCCTCGAGGGCGGCGAGCATCTCCTCGGCCTCGCGGGCCGGCACCGCTTCGAGGGTGGTGACGAGCAGGAACGTGGTGCTCGCCTCGCGGAGCAGCCGGTTCACGGCCTCGGCCCGCGACACGAACCCGTCGCGCATCGTCTGGAACAGGATGAAGAAGTCGGCGAGGTCTTGCAGCAGCTGGCTGCCGAGCACCCGGTCGGCCACCTGGTAGAAGGGCCGCGAGGCGATGTTGACGAGCCGCGAGCGGTAGGGCACCGTCAGCCAGCGCAGCAGGCGCGACGAGAAGAACTCGGCCATGCGCGCCGGGGCGTCGAGGAGGTCGAGGGCGTTGCGCGAGGGTGGCGTGTCGACGACGAGGAGGTCGTAGTCGCCGCCCTCGTGCAGCTCGTAGAGGCGCTCCATCGCGATGTAGTCGTGGCCCTGGGCGAAGCGCCGGGTGATGTTCTGGTAGAGGGGGTTGGTCAGGATCTGCTCAGCCGTCCTGGCGTCGGGGGCGTGGCGCTCGACCAGGGCGTCCCACGACTCGGACATGTCGAGCATGGCCGCCCAGAGCTCACCTTTCGGGCGGACGCCCGCCTCCTCGAACGCCTCGGGAGGCACCCGGCTCGCCGCGTTGCCGATGCCGCCGACCCCGAGGGCGTCGGCCAGGCGCCGCGCCGGGTCGACCGTGACGACGAGCACCTTGCCGCCGATGCGGGCCACGGTGGTCGCGGCGAGCGCCGCCGCCGTGGTGGTCTTTCCGACGCCACCCGGCCCGCAAGCGACCACGACGTCGCGGGCCGAGAGCAGCTGCTCGATCTGTCGCTGGCGCTCCGCACCGCCCTCCGGCTCGGTGCCGGTCGGGCCTCGCCGGGAGCCGCCGGACGATCCCCCGGCGGCGCGGCGGGTGGCCGAGCGGGCTGCGCTCACAGCTCCTCCCCGAGGCTCGCCGCAACCCGCCTGATGGCGCGCATGCCGTGGCTGCGACCGAAGAGGTACGGGAGATACAGCAGCGGCACGCCGGAGGGCAGCGACTGGCGCAGCTGCTCGAGGTGGCCGGCCCCGTCGCGGCGGATCGTGACGGCGAGGCGTGCGGCCGACAGGACAGCGGTGACCTCGGTCTCTCCGCCGCTCGTCCGCCGCGCCAGCTCACGGCGGCCGGCCGGCGTCCCGAGCTGCTCGAAGATCTCCTCCTCCCCGCGGGCGAAGAGCTCGGGGAGGACCCTGTTGGCCACGACCGCCGCCAGGTGCACCGGGGTCTCGGCCCGGAGGCGTCCCGCCAGGTCGATGGCCTCGCTGACCGGCATCTCCTCGGGGGTGGTCACGATGACGGCCCCCGTCCTGTCGGCGTCTCCGAGGATGTCGAGCATCCAGCGCGTCTGGGCCTGGACGACGCCGACCTTCACGAGCTCGTTGATCCCCGTCGGGGCCGCCAGCTGGCCGACGACGTGGCCGGTGGCGGAGGCGTCGACCACGACGAGGTCGTAGTGGCCCGCCCTCACCTCGTAGCAGAGCTTGCCGATGGTGAGGATCTCCTTGATGCCGGGAGCCGCCGTCGCGACGAAGTCGAACGCCCTCGCCACGGGTCCGATCCGCCCGACGACGGGCACCCGCACGATGGCGCGCAGGTACTCGCGCAGGGATGCCTCGGTGTCCATCGACATCGCCGTCAGCCTGGGGGCGACCTTGCGACCCTCGAAGGGCGTCGGCCCGCACTCGTAGGCCGAAGCCAGGTCGCCCTTCGGTTCCACCTCGCACACGAGCGTCGACCGCCCGCTCTCGGCGGCGAGCCAGCCGAGGGCGGCTGCGACCGACGTCTTCCCGGTGCCGCCCTTTCCCGTGACGAAGAGCAGCTTGCGGTCGAGGAGCCCGGTCACCCGGCCGTCCAGATGCGAGACGGCCGGCTCAGGGAGCCCCGAACCCTACGCGGCGGTCGTCGGCCCCTGCGCCCACCTCGACGTAGGCGATCCGCGCGGAGGGCACCGCCACCCGCCGGCCGCGCTTGTCGGTCAGCCAGAGGACGCCGTCAGGGTTGCCGAGGGCGTCCTCGACGTCCTGCAGGACCTTGTCCCTGTCCGTGCCGTCGGCCAGTTCGACGTCCAGCTCCTTCGGCGTCTGGATGATCCCGATCCGAACGTCCACTCCCTCGCTCCTCCTGCAGGTTCCGGCCCGCCCGCCGGGCGACCGTCACCCGGCTGCTCGGGCAGACGCAACCGGCCGAGCGGTCCCTCCACGAGGGTGCCGGCCGGGCGTTGTGCCGGACCTCCGGCCACCCGGCGGCCGCGGCGGCCTGCCGTCACCCCGTCGTGCCCGCACGCATCGTAGGGGGTGGGCCGGGGACGTCCAGCGGAGCCGCCTCTCGAGGGGACCGCAAGGCGCCGAGGGGCCGGAAGCCCGCCGCCCTCCGGGGGGCCGAAGGCAGCGAGATCAGCCTGCGTCGAAGCCGCGGGGGAGGCGGTCGGTCGTCCAGCCGAGCCGCGCGACCGCCTGCACGCAGGCGAAGCGGTCGGTCATGCCCGCCACGTAGGCGACGGCCGCGAGCTGGGGGTCCTCAGCGGCAGCGAGCCCGTGCTCGGCGGGCATCTCGCCCGGGTGGCTGCGGTAGTGGTCGACGAGGGCTCGCAGCATCTCGATCACCCGCCTCGACTGTTCGAGTGAGGCCGGTCGCAGGTACACCCGCTCGTAGTCGAAGCGCCTCAGGTCGGCGAGCGCCTCGGCGAAGGGGGCGCTCAGGCCGACGAGGCCGTGCCCGGCGGAGGTCGTCACCACGTCGGAGATGAAGGCGCGCAACTGGCGCGCCCGGGTCGTGCCGCAGCGCTCCGCCACGCTCGCGGGGAGCTGCCCCGGGTCCACGATGCCGGCGTGCACGGCGTCCTCGAGGTCGTGGGCGGTGTAGGCGATGCGATCGGCGAGGGCGACGACCTCGCCTTCGGGAGTGCCGGGCGCCGGTCGCGACCAGGAGTGGTTGCGGATGCCGTCGAGCGTCTCGCGACAGAGGTTGAGGGGCCGGGCGGTGACGTCCGCCCCCCAGACGGCGTGGTCGAACCCGCCCTCGACGAAGGGGCCGAAGGCGTCCTCGCTGGCGTGGCCGCCGGGGCCGTGGCCGCAGTCGTGACCGAGGGCGACCGCCTCGGTCAGCGCCAGGTTGAGCCGCAGGGCTCGTGCGATCGCCGTGGCCACCTGGGCGACCTCGAGGGCGTGGGTGAGCCTCGTGCGCTGGTGGTCGGCCGGGAACACGAACACCTGGGTCTTGCCGGCCAGGCGACGGAAGGCCGCCGAGTGCAGGATCCGGTCCCTGTCGCGCTCGAAACAGGTCCGCCACTCGTCGGGCTCCTCTGGCTTCGCCCGGTCGCCGGCGCCGCGCGACCTCGTGGCCGACGGTGACAGCACCTCGCCCTCGAGCGCCTCCCGGTCCTGTCGCCCGAACGGCGAAGCCGCGTCGAGCGTCGGCGCCCCGAGATGTGCCGTGCGCACCCCCTCTGGCGCCTCGTGACCGCTCATGGTCGACGCCCACTCGAGCGCACGCGGCGAAGCCGGTGCTCCCGCCTCCTCCTTCACGCCCCGCCCGAGCAGTCGTCGCGTCCCCACCCTTCGAAGCTTACGAAGTCGCTGTATCGCCGGGCTCGAGCCGTGGAGCTCGACGACCCCCCTGCGCCGCTCGAATCGAGCCCGGAGACCTCCCACTGATCCGACCCGGCGGGTGTCGCCGGGTGCCGGCTCAGCGGACGGAGAGCTCCGATCGGTAGACGCGCACCGGCGGCATCGCCGCCACGGCGCCGGCGAGCCCGCGGAACAGGAGGGACGCCTCGCCGTCGGGATCGCTCACGGTGATGGGGACGCCTTCGTCGCCGCCGGCCCGCAGCGCCGGCAGGAGCGGGAGGCTCGCGAGGAGCGGCACGCCCAGCTCCCCGGCCAGCTGCTCGCCGCCACCCGCTCCGAAGAGCTCGTAGCGGGTGCCGTCGTCGCCGGTGAACCACGACATGTTCTCGATCACCCCGCGGCAGGGCAGCCGCAGCTGGCGGGCGAGGACGGCCGCCCGCTGGGCCACCCGTTCGGCCGCCGGCTGCGGGGTGGTCACCACGATCAGCTCGGCGCGGGGGACGAACTGGGCGATGGAGAGCGAGACGTCCCCGGTGCCGGGCGGGAGGTCGATCAGCAGGAACTCCGGCGCCCCCCAGTTCACGTCGACCAGGAACTGCTCGAGCGCCTTGTGGAGCATGGGGCCCCGCCAGATGACCGCCTGGTCCTCGGGCACGAAGAAACCCATCGAGATGCACCGCACCCCGTGCGCCACCGCCGGCAGCAGGACGTCGCCGAGGATGGTCGGCGCCTCCTTCACCCCGAGCATCGAGGGCACCGAGAACCCGTAGACGTCGGCGTCGAGCAGTCCGACGCTGTGTCCCGCCGCCGCCAGGGCGACGGCCAGGTTGACCGTCACGCTCGATTTGCCGACGCCGCCCTTGCCCGACCCGATGGCGAGCACCCGGGTGGCCGAGCCGCGGTCGGCGAAGGGGTTCGGCCGGGGCACCGGGCCTTCGGCGCCGTGGCGCCCGCCGGCCGCCGCTCCGGGGCCGGCCACCTGCTCGGATCCCGCCCCGGCACCGAGCTCGTGGAGGCGTGCCTGCAGCTCCGCCTCCTCGGCCTCGCCGAGCTCGACGAGGCTCACGCTCGGCTGCGGGGCGCCCGCCTCGACGAGCGCCCGCGTGACGGCCTCGACGAGCTCGCGCCGCGCCGGGTAGGCGCGGGGGACGCCCAGTTCCACCTCGGTGCCGCGCCGGCGCACGTGCACCGAGCGGACAAGCCCGAGTGCTCCGAGCGGGTGGAAGAGCCGCGGGTCCACCACCCGAGCGACGACGTCAGCCGCCAGCGAGTCGCCGCCCGCAGGCCCTTCCGAGCGCCTCATTCGCCGGGTCGCCTCCCCTCGTCCACTCGCCCGTGCACCGGTCCCCGGTACCATAACGACGTGAGCAGGGCCGCAGGGATGGACGACGGCGGGGGCTTCTCCGCCGCCGCCGCGGCGATCGCCTCTGCGTTCGGCGACGCCAGCCGGCGCCGGATCTTCGTCTACGCCCGCGAGCACGAGGGGGTGACGGCGAGCGAGGTGGCCGAGCGCTTCGAGCTCCACCCGAACGTCGCCCGCCACCACCTGGACAAGCTCGTCGCCGGTGGCTACCTCGAGGTCTTCGTCGACCACTCGGCCGCCGTGGGCCGTCCCTCGAAGCGGTACCGGGCGGCGGCGGGCGCCGACACGTCCGGCGTGCCGGCCCACCGCGACGACCTGCTCGTCCTCCTCCTCGCGCGGCTCCTCCCCCTCGTCGAGCCGGCCGAGGCCGAGAAGGTCGCCTACGCCGTCGGCGCCGAGTACGGCCGCACCCTCGGCACCCAGATGGCACCGGGAGAGGCGCCACGCTCCGTCCGGTCCGCCATGCAAGCGGTGGCCGACGCCTTGACGGCCCACGGCTTCGCCGCCCACGCCGCCGAGGCGACCGTCGGGGCGGCCGGCGCCGGGGGCTCGATCGTGCGGGGCCACTGCCCGTTCGGCGACGCCGCCATCGAGCACCCTGTGCTCTGCGCGGCCGACCGCGGCCTCGTCGAGGGGCTCCTGTCCGTCCTCTGCGGCGACACCGTCGCGGTGCAGCTGTCCTCGCGCGCCCGCGGCGACGAGGTCTGCGCCACCGTCGCCGGCTGAGCGCCGTGGCGCCCCCGCCGAGGCGCCACTACCTCGACCACGCCTCGACGACGCCGCTGCGCCCCGAGGCGGCCGCGGCGCTCGCAGGCTGGGCGCAGTCGGCCGCCACGCCAGACGGAGTCGGCGACCCCGGCAGGGTGCACGAGGAGGGGCGTCGCGCCCGGGGGGCGCTCGAGCTCGCCCGTGAGGAGGTGGCGGCCCTGCTCTCCACCCCCGCTTCGCGGGTGGTGTTCACGAGCGGGGGGACCGAGGCGGTGAACGCGGCGGTCGCCTCGGCCGCGGCCGATCGTCCCGGGGCCCCCGTCGTGGCGGCCGGCGTCGAGCACTCCTCGGTGCTCGAGGCGGCCCGCCGGGTGGCGCCGGTCGCCCGTCTCGAGGTCGACCGCCTCGGCCGGGTCGAGCTCGGCCACCTCGCCGACCTGCTGGGCGCGACACCGCCGCCGGCCCTCGTCAACTGCCAGTGGGGCAACCACGAGGTCGGCACGCTCCAGCCCGTGGCCGACGTCGTCGCGCTCTGCCGGGAGCGCGGCGTCCCGGTGCACGTCGACGCCTGCAGCGCGGCCGGGCACGTCGTCGTCGATGCCGCCGAGGTCGGCGCCGACTTCCTCTCGGTGAGCGCCCACAAGCTCGGCGGCCCTCCGGGCATCGGGGCCCTCGTGGTCCGCCGCGGCGCCCGGCTGCGGCCGCTTCTCGTCGGGGGCGCCGAGGAGCGGGCACGGCGCGCCGGGGCGGAGAACGTGCCGGGGGCGGTGGGCTTCGGGGCGGCGGCCGCAGCCCTCTCGAGGCCGGGCGCCCTCGAGGCGGAGCGGGCCGCCGCCGCGGCCGCCGTCGGCCGGCTCGTCGAGGGTGCCTGCGCCCTCGACGGGGTGACCCTCGTCGGCGACCCCGACACGGCGGGGCGCCTGCCCCACATCGCCTGTTTCCACGTCGACGGCGTCCAGTCCGAAGGTGTCCTCCTCGGGCTCGACCGGGCGGGCGTCGCGGTCCACTCCGGCTCGTCGTGCAGCTCCGAGACCCTCGAGCCCTCTCCGGTCCTCGCTGCGATGGGGGCGGACCCCGACCGCTCCCTGCGGGTCTCGCCCGGCTGGACGACGACCGACGACGATCTCGAGGCGTTCCTCGAGGCGCTCCCCCGCGTCCTCGCCGGGCTGCGAGCCCTCGGAGCGGCCGCCTCAGCCGGCTGAGGTGCCGAAGCGAAAGGCGGCGGGCAGCGACCGGTGGGCCGCTGCGAAGGCGCGGACGGCGACGCCGCGCACCGACGAGACCAGCTGGTGGGACGGGTGGTCCCCGAGCATCGCGACGAGCTCGGCGGCCGCCGCGGCCGGCTGGTGGTCGTCCTCGAGCAGGGCCGTCGCCTCGTAGGCGCGCGGGACGGCGAGGCTCGGCGCCACGACGACCGCCTCGGCGATCTCGTTGTCGCCGCCGCGCACGAGCGACGCCCGGTGGCTCGAGAGGCCGGCGAGCCGCACCAGCCAGCCGCCTTCGGCCAGCGCCTCGGGCTGACGCGGGTCGAGCGCCAGCACCTTGTCGTAGACGGCGACTGCCTCGAGGACGTTGTGGTTCTCGGCGAGGGCGGCCGCCTCGGCGAGCTCGGTGCGGATCCTCACCTGCAGGGGGAGGCCGCCCGAGGAGGCGAAGGGGGCGACGCCGCCGAGCGCCAGACCGAGCAGCGCCGCGGCGGCGACGAAACAGCCGACGGCCGTCCAGCCGACGGCGCTGCGGTGCCGCCGCAGGCCGGCCGCGAGACGACCCGGCCTCGCCCGGCCCGGGCCGTCCGCCTCCGCCTCGAGCGCAGAGGTCGAGACAGGCGCCGCGGCCGAACCCGCCGGCATCGCCGCTCCTCGGGCGGAGGTCCCCCCGAGCGCCTCTTCGACCTCGGCCACCCGGGCCTCGTAGCGCGCCCGCAGCTGCTCGTAGTCGGCGGCGGCGAGCTCCCCCGCGGCCCGCTCCGCCTCGAGGTCCGCCAGGGAGCGCCGGAGGAACTCCCGCTCGTCGACGAGGCGTTCGCGGTCCGGGGCCTCGAGGGAGGAGGCGGAGCCGCCGGGCGCCCCGGTCGAGCTCACGTCTGCGACCGCCCGAGCTTGTGGCGCTCGTAGAGGTGCCAGCCGACGCCGGCGGCGGCGAGGCCGATGAGCGCCACGGGCACGATGTAGAGGGTCGCGTTGACGCCCCCGCCCGGTGGCAGGAGCAGCTCCGACTGCCCGTAGCTCGCCTCCACGGCGCTCTCGATCCGAGAGTTCGACCACCCTTCGTCCACCCAGTGGGTCACCCGGTGCCGGAGGGCGACGGCGGAGGGGGCGTCCGACTGGGCGATCGAGAGGTCCTCGCACGACGGGCACTTGAGGATGCTGTCGAGGTAGGCGACCCGGGCGCTCGAGGAGCTCGGCGGCGAGTGCACGCTCCCGACGGCGAGAAGGGCGATCGCGGCGACGGCGAGCGCCCCCCAGATGAGGCGCGTGCTCATCGCCGCCCGTGCCGGAGCGCCTCGAGCACGAGCTGGTCGAGCTGGGAGGACGTCACCGCCCCGACGATGCAGTCGACGATGCGTCCGGAGGGGTCGACGAGGAACGAGCGGGGAAGGGACCCGACCCCCCAGCGGGAGGCGATGAGGCCGCCCGGGTCGACGACCGAAGGCCACGTGGCGCCGGCTCCCGACTGGAACGCCCTCCCGTCGGCGAGGGTGTCCCCGTAGAGGACCCCGAGGACGTCGGTGCGGGCGCCCCCAGGATGGGTGTAGAGGAACGCCTCGAGCTGCGGCTCCTCCGCCTGGCACTGCTGGCACCAGGGGGCGAAGAAGTTGACGAGCACGAAACGCCCCCGGAGCGACGAGAGCGACAGCCGGGCGCCCTCGAACGTCGTCGACGAGATGGCGGGGGCCGGCCTGTCGAGGAGAGGGCTGTCCGCCAGGGCGACGGTGGCGGGCTGACGCGTGGCGAGGACGGCGACGAGGACGACGGCGACGGCGCCGGCGCCGAGCGCCGACCAGCGGGCGACCCGCAGCCGGCGCCTCACTCGCCGACCCCGGCGGGGACGGGCCGCGGACGCTCCGGGGCGGCGTCGGGTGGTGAGGAGGGGCCGGGGGTTTCGTGCCCTGACGTCTCACGGCTGTCGGCGAGGGCGCCCGGCCTCCCCCGTCGGCGCCGCCTGTCGGGGAGCGCCGCCAGCACGGCGCCGAGGCCGGTGAGCACGCCGCCGATCCAGAGCCAGCGCACGAGCGGCTGGTCGATCACGCCGATCGTTGCGCTCCCGGCGCCGGTCGACGAGACGCCGTTCACCGTCAGGTAGACGTCGTCGCGCACCGACGAGTCGACCGCCGGCGTCCCGATCCCCTGGTAGCCCGGGTAGTCGGAGATGGCCGGGTGGAAGACGGCCCCGTCGACCCGCACCGAGGCCACGATGCCGCTCCGGTTCGGCTGGGCGAACGGGTGCGAGCCGAGGTACTCGATGCGGTGCCCCTCGTAGGCGACCGCCTGTCCCGGCCGGAGCGTGAAGCTCGTGCGGTGGCCGAAGGCCGTGGCGGTGGCGAGCCCGACGGCGACGAGGACGACCCCGAGGTGGACGACCATGCCGCCGTTCGAGCGGCCGGCGACGGCCCGCCACCAGCCGGCGCCCGACCGGCGGGTGCGCACCGCCGAGAGCGTGAGCTGGCGGACGGCGGAGGCGGCCGCGACGGTTCCGAGCCCGTAGGCGGCGAGCGGGGTGAGGCCCCTCACTCCGGCGGCCACGCAGACGGCCAGCACGACGACGCCGGCGGTCACGGGCACGACCATGCGGCGCCCGAGCACCTCGGCCGAGGAGGCGCGCCACGGGAGCGCCGGCGCCACCGCCATGAAGAAGAGCAGGGCGAAGCCGAGCGGGACCGTGACCGAGTCGTAGTACGGCGTCCCCACGGTGACCTGCTGGTTGTCGACCGCCTGCACGAGGAGCGGGAAGACGGTCCCGAGGAGGACCACGACGGCGAAGGCGGCGAACAGCAGGTTGTTGACGAGGAAGGCGCCCTCGCGCGAGACGGGCGAGTCGATCGAGCCGCGCGAGCGAAGTCGGTCCCCCCTCCAGGCGATGAGCCCCACGCCGGTCGCCACGACGAGCCCGAAGAAGCCGAGCAGGGCGGGCCCGACCGCAGAGGACTCGGTGAAGGCGTGGACCGAGACGATCACGCCCGAGCGGGTGAGGAACGTGCCGAGGATGGTGAGCGAGAAGGCCGAGACGAGGAGCGCCAGGTTCCAGACGCGAAGAAGGCCCCTTCGCTCCTGGATCATCACCGAGTGCAGGTAGGCGGTGCCGCACAGCCACGGGAGCAGGGCGGCGTTCTCGACCGGGTCCCAGGCCCAGAAGCCGCCCCAGCCGAGCACCTGGTAGGACCACCAGGCGCCCATGACGATGCCGACGGTGAGGAACGCCCAGGCGATGAGCGTGTAGTGGCGCGTCTCGACGAGCCAGCCCTCGCCGAGGCGCCCGGTCACGAGCGCCCCGACGGCGAAGGAGAAGGGCACCGTGAAGCCGACGAAGCCGAGGTAGAGGAAGACGGGGTGGAAGGCGATGAGGGCGTTGTCCTGCAGGAGTGCGTTCGGACCGAGCCCGTTGGACGGTGGCGTCCCCGCCACCGTCACGAACGGGTTCGCCGGCCCCGCCATGAGCCCGAAGAAGAAGATGGCGACGCCGAGGGCGCACAGGAGCGCCACGGCGACGAGGCGGTCCGTCACGCGGTGGCGGAAGCGGCGGGCGACGAGGGCGAGGTAGCCCGAGAGGACGAGCGCCCAGAGCAGGATCGAGCCCTGCAGCGCCGCCCACATCCCCGTGATCGAGTAGAGGAGCGGGGTCTGGCGGCTGTTGTTGTCGGCGACGTAGGCGAGGCTGAAGTCGTGGGTGAGGAGGGCGTGCTCCATGGCGCCCGTGGCGAGGAGCGCCCCGCCGACCACGCCCGCCACGGCCTTCGGGGCCGCCCGCAGCCACGCCTCGCGCCGAAGGACGAGCCCCCCGAGGAGCGCGAGGGCTCCGAGCACGGCCGACACCAGGCCGAGGGCGACCCCGACCTGGCCGAGTGTCGCGTTCATCTCGTCGAGCCGTTCGCTGCCTTCACTCGGTTCGGGTGGGCGGCGATGTAGCTCTGCGAGTGCTTGACCATGATCTGGTCCGAGGCGAAGACGTTCGACGCGCCGACGAAGTGCCCGACCACGACGACCGGGAGGCCGGGGCGGAAGAGCTGCGGTGGCGCCCCGCTGTTGGCGACGTGGACCCGCACCCGCCGCGACTCGACGACGAAGTCGTACACGTCGCCCCCGGCGCGGTGGACGCTGCCGGGCACGACGGTCCCCTCGAGCTGGAAGACCGAGTTGCCGAGCTGTGCCCGGTCTGCCACAGCCTCGTTGGCCGTCTTGAAGAACGTGATGGCCGACGTGAGGCCCTTGAAGAGCAGGAACCCAAGCGCCGCCACGATGACCGCGCCGGCGACCCACAAGCGCCTGCTCGACCCGGCGCGCACCGGTGCGGTGCTCACCGGGCGCCTTCCTCGGCGCCGACGGGGCCGCCCGGAGCCGCGACGCCTCCGGGCGACGCGGCGGCGGTCGCGCCGCTCGGTCCGGCCGGTCCCCCACCGCCTCGGTCGGCACCGCCGGCGGCCGTCGCCGGCAGGCGTCGCCGGGCGGTCCGCTCGCGCACGGCGATCGAGACGGCGTAGCCCGCGAGCGTCGCGAGGGCGACGCTGTAGCCGGCATCCACGTAGGCGCTCACGGGGCCCCCTCGAGCCGGCGCTCCTCGAGGGCGGCCGCCAGCCCCTCGGAGGCCTCCCGCTCGCGGAGGACCGACAGGCGGCAGCGGTGCCCGACGAGCCAGGCGTAGGCCAAGGTGAACGAGACGAAGCCGAGGAGGAGCGTCCAGGCCATCGAGCCGTGCACGTAGAGGTGGCGTCCCGTGAGGTCCACCGTCGGCGGCTGGTGCAGGCTGCGCCACCACGACACCGAGAAGTAGACGATCGGGACGTCGAGGAAGGCGATGAGCGAGGCGATGGCGGCCCGTCGCGCCACGGTGGCGGCATCGCCGGGCACGCGGCGGAGAGCCAGGTAGCCGAGGTAGAGCACGAAGAGGAGGGCCGTGGTCGTGAGGAGGGGGTCCCACGTCCACCACACGCCCCAGCTGGGCCGGCCCCAGATCGAGCCCGTCACGAGGGTGAGGCCGGTGAAGACGACGCCGGTCTCGGCCGAGGCCCCCGCCAGGCGGTCGAAGCGGGGGTGGCGCGTCCGCGGCCAGAGATAGAGCAGGCTGGCGAGCGTCGCCACCCCGTAGGCGAGGAAGGCCACCCACGCCATCGGCGGGTGGATGTAGAGGAGGCGGACGAGGTCGCCGAAGCCCTTCGCCTTCGGCGTCACCCACAGGCCGAGCCAGACCGTGGCGACGACCCCGGCAAGGGCGAGGAGCCCGGTGGAGCGAAGTGCGACGGCACCGCCGCGGCCCGCCCGTCGACCCGGCGGGCTCACCGCGGGAGCAGGCGGCTCCGGCTGGCTGATCGGTTCGAGGACGGTGGTCATCGGTCCTCGAGGAGCGGCCCGAACGAGACGGTCCCGATGGTCACGTAGAGCACGGCGAACACGGCGAGGAGCGAGAGCCAGCCCTCGGCGTGCGACGGCGTCCCGGCGAGCGCCAGGTTCCAGCACTTGGTGGCCGCGAGGAGGACCGGCGCCGCCACCGGGAGGAAGAGGAGGGGCAGCAGGGTCTCGCGCACCCGGAGCCCCGAGGCGACCGCGCCGTAGAGCATGCCCACCGCGGCGAGCCCGATCGAGCCGAGCACGGCCGAGCCGGCGAGCATGCCGAACCCGGCGAGGCGGGCTCCGTAGAGGAGGGCGATGCCGGCGGAGAGCACCACTTCGAGCACGAGGAGCTCGGCGAGCACCGCGCCTGCCTTGCCGAGGAACACGCCGGCGGGGTCGAGGCCGGAGAGCCGCAGCCCCTCGCGCGCCTCGTCGGCCGACTCGACGGCGAAGCTCCGCTGCACGGTGAGCACCGTCGAGAGCAACACGGCCACCCAGAACAGCCCGGCGGAGGCCGGCGCCAGCACCCTTCGGTCGGGACCGAGGGCGAGACCGAACAGGAGCACGACGGCGAGGGCGAACGGGACGACCTGGTTCACCGCGACGCGCGAGCGGATCTCGATCCGGAGATCCTTGCCGCACACGAGGACGGCGTCACGCAACAACGACCGGCTCCGTTTCGACCCGGCCGCCGGCGAGGCGGACGGCGCGGTCGGCCATTCCCGAGGCGCGGGCGAGCTCGTGGGACGCGAAGACGATGGTGGAGCCCGCCTCGCGCGACTCGGCGATGATCCCGTCGAGCAGGTCGCGGCTCGCCTGGTCGAGCCCGGCGTGCGGCTCGTCGAGCAGCCACAGGCGGGGCTGCCTGCCGAGCAGCACGGCGATCGAGACCCTCCGCCGCTGGCCGGCGGAGAGCTTGGCGACCTGCGTGGTGGCGAGGCGGCCGGTGATGCCGAGGCGCTCGAGCGCCCCGCCGGCGCGCACTCCCGCCTCCCTTCCGGAAAGGCCAGCCGCCCGGAGGGCGAAGCGGACGTTCTCCGTGCTCGTGAGGTCGTCGTAGAGGAACGAGGCGTGCCCGAGCAGGCCGACGTCACGGCGCACTCCGCGGCGGTCCGAGGCGAGGTCGTGGCCGAGCACGGTCGCCTCGCCGGACGCGAGCGCGACGAGGCCGGAGCACAAACGGAGCAGGCTCGACTTGCCAGCCCCGTTCGGGCCCTGGAGATGGACGATCTCGCCCTCGGCGACGTCCAGCGTCACCCCTGTGAGCAGGGGGAAGTGGCCTGCGAGGGCGACCGCCTGGCGGAGGCTGACGGCGGACGCCATGTGGATCGGCCCCATGGTACGGGCCGGGCGGCGCGACAGGCCAAGCGGCCGGTGCCGCCTAGCTGGCCGTCCGTCCCACGAGCTCCAGGTCGGCGTCGACCATCATGGAGACGAGACCGGGGAAGTCGACCTCCGGCGTCCAGCCGAGCACCGCACGCGCCCTCGTCGCGTCGCCGACGAGCAGGTCGACCTCCGCGGGTCGCATGAACCGCTCGTCCTGGACGACGTGGTCCTTGTAGTCGAGGCCGGCGTGCGAGAAGGCGAGCTCGCAGAACTCGCGCACCGAGTGGGTCCTGCCCGTGGAGACGACGTAGTCGCCCGGCTCGTCCTGCTGCAGCATGAGCCACATGGCTCGCACGTAGTCGGCGGCGTAGCCCCAGTCCCGCTGGGCGTCGAGGTTGCCCATGGCGAGCTGGTCGGCGAGGCCGTGCTTGATGCGGGCGACGCCGTTCGAGATCTTCCGGGTCGAGAACTCGAGGCCACGCCGCGGCGACTCGTGGTTGAACAGGATCCCGGAGCTGGCGTGCAGCCCGTAGCTCTCCCGGTAGTTGACCGTGATCCAGTGGCCGTAGACCTTGGCGACGCCGTAGGGGCTGCGCGGGTAGAAGGGCGTCGTCTCGCGCTGGGGCACCTCGTGGACCTTGCCGAACATCTCCGAGGAGCTCGCCTGGTAGAAGCGGATCTCCGGGTCGACGATCCGGATGGCGTCGAGCACCCTCGTGACGCCGAGGGCCGTCGTCTCCCCCGTCAGCACCGGCTGGCCCCACGACGTCTGCACGAAGGACTGGGCGGCCAGGTTGTAGACCTCGTTCGGCCGCTGCTCTCGCAGGATGTTCACCATCGAGACCTGGTCGAGCAGGTCACCGGACACGAGCTCGATGTCGTCTTGGATGTGGGCGATGCGCTCGAAGTTGAGGGTGCTCGAGCGGCGCAGCATGCCGATGACCGAGTAGCCCTTCGTGAGGAGGAATTCGGCGAGGTAGGAGCCGTCCTGACCGGTGATGCCGGTGATGAGCGCGCGCGGGGCCATGGCGCACTTGTAACCCTTTCGCCGGCCGGCGTCTGCTAAGCCACTTTGCAATGGCCGAGAATCTCGGGCGGCGCATCGCCCGGCTGCGCGGGCGGCTCGGCTGGACACAGGCCGACCTCGCCAGCCGGCTCGCCATCTCGCGCGTGGCCGTCTCCCACCTCGAGGCGGGCATCTCGGTCCCCGGCGAGCGCACCGTGACCCTGCTCGCAGGCCTGTTCAAGCTCGAGCCGCACGAGCTCGTCGCCGGCACGAACTACCCGCCCGGCAAGGCCGAGCGGCTCCCGCTCGTCGCCTGCCGCTACACCGAGGTCGAGCTGCAGCTGCGCCTCCTCGAGGCGGACCTCGAGCGCAGCGGCGCGGCCTTCGACCCCGTGCTCGCCGACGAGTGGCGGCGGCGCCTGTCGAAGCTGCGCCGGGAGACGCACGACCTCCGCGAGCGGCTGGCGCTCGACGAGGCCGCCCGCGAGCTCGCGAGGCGGCCGGCCCTCGGCTGAGCCGGCGGCGGTACGGTTCGCCGCCGTGCGCAGCCCGCTCCTCTCGTGCCTGCCGAAGCTGGTCGCCTTCGTCTCCTACCGCCTCGGCGCCACCGACGGGGTCTCGGTCGAGGCCGCCAAGTGGGCCGAGGCCTTCGAGCGCCTCGGGGCCGAGGTCCGCACCGTCGCGGGCGAGGGGACGGCAGACGTCGTCCTGCCCGGGCTCTCGGCCGCCGGGTGGGGGGTCACGGCCGGGGCTGGGGCGAGCGGGCTCGACCGCGAGCTCGGCGAGGCGCTCGAGGGTGCCGACCTCGTCGTCGCCGACAACATCTGCTCGCTCCCGTTGAACGTCCCGGCCGGCGAGGCGGTCGCTCGGGCGCTGCGGGGGCGCCCCGCCGTGCTCCGCCACCACGACCTCCCCTGGCAGCGACGGGCCTTCCGGGAGGCACCGCCCCCGCCGGACGACCCTTCGTGGCGCCACGTCACCATCAACGAGCGGTCGCGCCTCGAGCTCGCGGCTCGCGGCATCGCCGCGACGACGATCTACAACCGCTTCGATCCCGATCCGCCGGCCGGCGATCGTGCGGGAGCCCGGCGGGCGGCCGGACTCGGCGACGACGAGCTCGTCCTCCTCCAGCCGACCCGGGCGATCCCCCGCAAGAACGTGCCGGGCGGCGTCCTGCTCGCCGCCGCCCTCGGGGCGACGTACTGGCTGCTCGGTCCGGCCGAGGACGGCTACGGCCCTGAGCTCGACCGGGTGCTTTCACGGGCACCGGGTCGGGTCGTGCTCGGACGGCCCGCCGGCCTCGGCATCGAGGACGCCTACGCCGCCTGCGACGCCGTCGTGCTGCCGTCGACCTGGGAGGGTTTCGGCAACCCGGCCCTCGAGTCCGCCGTGCGGCGCCGGCCCCTCGCCCTTGCTCCCTACCCGGTCTCCTTCGAGCTGCGCCGCTTCGGGTTCTCCTGGTTCGACAGCGGCGACCCGGAACCCCTGCGGCGCTTCCTCGAGCTGCCCGACGAGGCGGTGCTCGACCGCAACCAGTACGTCGCCCGGCTTCGCTTTTCGACCGATGACCTGCCCGAGGTCTTGTGCGCCCTCCTCACCGGGGAAGATCCCTTATTGACCGAGGGGTAGCATCAACGTTCGCCATGGCAGCCGCTGGTCCGTCCACCGCGCCCCGCCGGCGCCTCAGCGCCGCGAAGCGCCGCCGGCAGCTCATCGACGTCGCTCTCGAGACCTTCGCCCAGTCCGGCTTCGAGGCGACGACGATGGAGGAGATCGCCACCGCCGCCGGCGTCACCAAGCCCCTCCTCTACCAGCACTTCGCCTCGAAGAGGGCTCTCTACCTGGAGCTCATCGACGACATCGCCGCCCGCCTCCTCCAGTCGCTCGCGGGCGTGACGGCGGAGCCCAGCTGGCGGGGGCGGGTCGAGGCCGGCATGGAGGCCTACTTCCACTTCGTGCTGAACAACGAGTCGGCCGTCCGGATGCTCTTCGACGCCCCGCGCGACGAGGAGCTCGCCCGCGGCCTTCGCCGCATCGAGGACGCCATCGCCGACTTCGTCGCCCCCCTCATCGAGGCGGACATCGAGGAGGAGCACCGGCACACCATCGCGGCGGCGGTCGTCGGGCTCACCGAGGGCGTGACGCGCGACTGGCTGCGGGGCCGGTCGAGGGCCGGCGCGGCCGGGTCGTCGCTCGTCGTGAGCGACGACGAGGCCGTGAAACGGCTGGCGAGCCGCGTGGCCGACTTCGCCTGGGGCGGCTTGCGCTCCCTGCGGCGCGAGGCCTGACAGCCGACCCGGCGCAAGCCGGCGGAGGTGCGGGGTCAGTCCTCGACGACGAGGGTCGGCTCGACGGTCACCGGGGTGCTGAGCGAGTTGGCGATGTAGCACTCGCGGTGAGCCACCTCGACGAGGTGGGCGAAGCGCTCGGCCGTCGGCACCCCCGACCCGCTCCGCAGCGTCACGACCGGCCGGAGGAGGATCCTCGTGAGCCCCGTCCGCCCGGTCGTGTCGGGCATCTCCCCTTCGGCCTCGTCGAGGTAGCGGACGACGTCGAGGCGCGCCCTCGCCGCCACGGCGAGGAAGGAGAGCAGCTGGCAGGAGGACGCCGCCAGGACGAGGAGCTGCTCGGGGTTGAGGAGCCCGGCGTCCCCGCCGAAGGCCGGGTCGCCGCTCAGCTCGAGGGAGGCGACGATGTCGGCCGAGGCCGTGGTGGGCGGCCGGTGCCGGCGGGCGCTCGCGTCGAGGACGACGGCGTGGTGGCGCCGGTCGTAGGCCTCGTAGCCGGCGCCCGTGCTGCCGGACCACTGCGAGCGGGCGCGGTAGGTGTGGACGTGCGTCACGATCAGCCCTCCTTCCCTCCGGTCGGCGGCCGGCGCCCCAACAGGTAGCACCGCCGGGTCACCACCTCCTCGGGGTACGGCTCCCGCTCGAGGCGGGCCTCGACCGCCAGTCCCGCCTCCTCCATGGCGACGCTCACGTCGGCGGGAAGGAGGAACCGGAAGTCGAGGTCGACCTCGGCGCCCCACAGGTCGGTGACGTGGCGCACCTCGTCGCCGACGTGGAAGGAGACCAGAGCCTGGCCTCCCGGCACGAGCACCCGACGCATCTCGGCGAAGGCCGGCGCCAGCTCGTCGCGCATCAGGTGGATGACCGAGTAGAGGGCCACGATCGCCCCGAACTCCGCCTCCCCGGCCGGGAGCGAGAGGAGGTCGCCCTCCCGGAACTCCGCCGCCGGCTCGGCGAGGCGCGCCAGCTCGACCATGCGGGGCGACACGTCGATCCCGACGCAGGAGGCACCACGCGCCGCCATCCAGCCGCTCACGTGGCCGGGGCCGCACCCGAGATCGGCCACGCGGCTTCCCGCCGGGCGGGCGTCGAGCAGCGCCGTGAGGAGGGCCCGGTCGAGCGGCTTGTGCTCGAGCTCGTCGCTCAGCCGGGCCGCGTACGCCTCTGCGGCGGCGTCGTAGGTGGCCGCGGCGCGGTCGTGGTCCCGAGCCTCGCGTGCCGCTGCCACGCCGCCATTCTGCCCGGGCCGGGTCCCGCCGCTTTGAGGGGACCGTGACCCGGAGCGGGGCGGTCAGCGGATGGGCATCCCCGAGACGGCCCGGGCGATGATGAGCCGCTGGATCTCGGACGTGCCCTCGAAGATCGTGTAGATCTTCGAGTCCCGGTGCCAGCGCTCGACCGGGTACTCGCGCACGTAGCCGTAGCCACCGAGGATCTGGATCGCCTGCTCGGTCACCCAGACGGCCGTCTCGCCGGCGAAGAGCTTCGACATGGAGCCCTCGCCGGCCTCGTACGGCTTGTGGTTCATGCCCATCCACGCCGCCCGCTGGTAGAGCAGACGAGCGGCGTCGATCCGCGTCTTCATGTCGGCCAGCTTGAAGGCGATCGACTGGTGCTCGACGATCGGCTTGCCGAAGGTCTTGCGCTCCTTCGCGTAGTCGAGGGCGTACTCGTAGGCCGCCCGGGCGATGCCGACGGCTTGCGCCGCGACGGTCGGGCGGCTCGCCTCGAACGTCGCCATCGCGGCCTGCGAGCGGCCGCTTCGCCCCTCACGGGCACGGGCGATCCGGTCGTCCAGCTTCTCCTTGCCACCGAGGAGGCACGAGCCCGGCACCTTCACGTCCTCGAGCACGACCTCGGCCGTGTGCGAGGCCCGGATGCCCATCTTCTTGAACTTCTGCCCCTGCGAGAGCCCGGGCGTCTTCGGCGGGACGACGAAGCTGGCCTGGCCGCGCGAGCCCAGCTCGGGCTCGACGCTCGCCACGACGACGTGCACGTCGGCGATCCCGCCGTTCGTGATCCAGGTCTTCGTGCCGTTGAGGGTCCAGCTGTCGCTCGCCTCGTCGTACACCGCCCGCGTCTTCAGCTGGCTCACGTCGGAGCCGGCGTCCGGCTCCGAGACGCAGAAGGCCGCCGTCTTCACGTCGTCCGGCGTGCCGAAGCACTGCGGTGCCCACTCCCCGATCTGCTCGGGAGTCCCGTTCGCCACGATCCCGGCGAGCCCGAGGGTCGAGCCGAAGATGGCGAGGGCGATGCCGGCGTCGCCCCAGGCCATCTCCTCGTTGACCGCAGGCAGCAGCTGACCGGTCGGATCGGCGAAGCACTGGGCCACGAAGTCGAAGGAGTAGAGCCCGATCTTGGCCGCCTCCTCGATGATCGGCCAGGGGGTCTCCTCCCGCTCGTCCCACTCGGAGCCGGCGGGCCGGACGACGTCCTCGGCGAAGTCGTGCACCCACTTGATGACCTGCAGCTGGTCTTCGTTGAACTCGAAGGAGAAATCACCCACGGTCGTTGCCACCTCGAAAGTCGTCGCGGGAGGTCGTCCCGAATCTGCGCCGGCCGGGTCGCCCGCTTCGGCGAGTGGCCTCGGCGTTCTGCCCGGAGTGCTACCCGTTTATGACTCTCGGGTAACCACCAGCGCCAAATCTAGCCGCGCCGCCAGCACGGCTAGCGCGACGGTCGGCGCCAAGAGACCCGGCCGACGGGCGGTGGCGTGACGAGCGGGCCGGCGGCCGAGCCTGCCGAGGGGCGCGCGCCGACCGCTTCGCCCGAATGGGAGACGGGAGGCCTCGGTCGAAGGAGCGGAGCCGGCGCATCGGGGCGCCGGCGGTCAGGCTGCGCCGGTCAGAGCGCTCGTACGTTCGCCGCCTGGAGGCCCTTTTGACCCTCCTGGATGTCGAACTCCACCTGCTGGCCTTCGGTGAGGGTGCGGTAACCCTGCATCTGGATCGAAGTGTGGTGCACGAACACGTCTGCACCGTCGTTCTGCGAGATGAAGCCGTAGCCCTTCTCGGCGTTGAACCACTTCACTACGCCGGTCGCCACTGTGGCGATCCCCCTTGTACTCGAACATCACTGCCTTGGCGCGCCCGGCCGCCGGGGCGAGTGCCGAGGCCGAGGGCTCGCGATCGGACCTCTCGTAGCCTCGACAACACGGTCCGCGACCTGCCGGTTGCTCGGCGAGAGGCTAGCAGAGGTTGCCTCAAAGGTCGCAAGTACCTTCGGTCCGGGTGTCGAAACCCGGAGGCTGTGCGATTGCGAGGCAGGCGCCCACCCACGCCGTACGCTTCGCCCTGATGAGCGGTGGGACAGCGAGGGTGGCGGTGCTCATCCCGTGCAGGGACGAGGGTGCCACCATCGCCGACGTCGTCGAGGGCTTCCGCAAGGCGCTCCCCGAGGCGACGGTCTACGTCTTCGACAACTGCTCGGACGACGACACGGCCGAGAGGGCGCGGGCGGCCGGCGCGCTCGTGCGCCGCAGCTCCACTCCGGGCAAGGGCAACGTCGTCCGTCGGATGTTCGCCGACGTCGACGCCGATTGCTACGTCTTCGTCGACGGTGACGGCACCTACGACCCGGCCGTCGCCCCCGAGCTCGTCTCGAAGGTGCTCGCCGAGGGGTACGACCTCGCCAACGCCGCCAGGGTGCCGACCGGCGAGGACGCCTTCCCCCGCGGCCACCGCCTCGGCAACCGGCTGCTCGGCGGCCTCCTCGGCCGTCTCTTCGGCCGGCCGGTGCGCGACGTGCTCTCCGGCTACAAGGCGTGCTCTCGCCGCCTCGTCAAGTCCTTCCCGATCCTGTCGGGAGGCTTCGAGCTCGAGAGCGAGCTCATCGTCCACGCCCTCTCCGTCCACGCCGAGGTGACCGAGATCGACGCCGGGTACAAGGAGCGGCCCCCCGGCTCGGAGAGCAAGCTCGCCACGTGGAGCGACGGAGCAAGGATCCTGCGCTCGATCCTCACGCTGCTTCGCACCGGCCGCCCGCTCGCCTTCTTCGGCGCCGTGGCCGCCGTCCTCGCCGTCGTGGGCGTCGCACTCGGGGTCCCGGTGTTCGTCACCTTCGTGCACACCCACAAGGTGCCGCGCTTCCCGACCGCCATCCTCGCCACCGGGCTCGAGATCCTGGCGGCGCTCTCGCTCACGGCAGGCCTCGTCCTCGACACGGTCACCCGGGGCCGGCGCGAGCAGCGGCTGCTCGCCTACCTCGCGATCCCACCTCCGGACGCGGGCGCGCCCGGCGACGAGTAGCCGGTTAGCGGAGCACCCTCGTGCCTGCGGGCGTGTCCTCCACGCGGTAGCCGAGCGCCACGATCTCGTCGCGGAGACGGTCGGCCTTCTCGAAGTCGCGGGCGGCCCGGGCGGCGTCCCGGAGCCGAGCGAGCTCGAGCGCCGACTCGGCGACCTCGACCGTCCCCGAGACCACGAGGCCGAGCGCCCCGAAGCCCTCGAGGGCAGCGCGGCCGAGCGCGACGCCCTCGGCCGCCTCGCGCCGGTCGAGTGTGCTGTTCGCCCTCTTCACGGCGTCGAAGAGCCCGGCGACCGCACGCGGCGAGCCGAGGTCGTCGTCCATGTGGGTGCGGAAGGCGTCGAGCACCGCCGCCGAGGGCCCCGCCCCGGCCGCCGACGGCGCCGCCTCGTCGAGCCGCCTGGCGAGGGCGTCGAGGCCCTGCAGCGTTCGCGCCGCCTCGGCGATGCGCGACTGGTCGACCTTCACCTGCTCGCGGTAGTGCGCCTGCAGGACCACGAGGCGGTAGGCACGCGGGTCGAAGGAGCTCAGCATCTCGGCCAGATCGACCACGTTGCCGAGCGACTTCGACATCTTCTCGTCGCCGAGCAGGACCATGCCGTTGTGCGCCCAGTGCTCGGCGAAGCGGCGTCCGAGGGCGACCGCCTGGGCGCGCTCGTTCTCGTGGTGGGGGAACTTGAGGTCCTCTCCCCCGCCGTGCAGCGCGAAGCCTTCCCCGAGAAGGTCGAGCGACATGGCGACGCACTCGGTGTGCCAGCCCGGGCGGCCGGGCCCCCACGGCGAGTCCCACGTCGGCTCACCGGGCTTCGCCTTCTTCCACAGGGCGAAGTCGACCGGCGCCCGCTTCTCCTCGTTCACCTCGACGCGGGCGCCCGCCCGGAGCGACTCGATCGACTGGTGGGCGAGGAGCCCGTAGTCCGCCACGACGCCGGCCGAGAAGTAGACGCCGTCTCCCGTCTCGTAGGCGGCGTCCGAGGCGACCAGCGACGAGATGAGCCCGAGCATGGCCTCGATGTACTCCGTCGCCCGCGGCGCCTCGTGCGGCCGGGCGAGGCCCATCCGGTCCATCGCCTCCCACCAGGCCGCCTCGTACTGCCCGGCGACGTCCTGCCAGGGGCGGGACTCCTCGTTGGCGAGGCGGATGACCTTGTCGTCGACGTCGGTCACGTTCGAGACGTGATGGACCCGCACTCCGGACCACTCGAGGTAGCGCCGCAGCACGTCGTACACGAGCATGGCCCGGCCGTGGCCGATGTGCGGCGGGCCGTACACCGTCGGGCCGCAGACGTACATGCCCACCGGGCCCTGCGTGAGCGGGCGCGTCTCCGTCGTCGCCGTGTCGAAGAGGCGCAGCACGGAAGTACCGTACTAGGCCTATGGGAGCGCCCCGGGTGCCCGAAAAGCCCAGTCTTGACGGCTTGGAGGCCAAGTGGTCGGCGCGGTGGGAGGAGGACGGCACCTACCGCTTCGACCGCTCACGGCCGCGCTCGGAGGTCTACTCGATCGACACGCCGCCCCCCACGGTCTCGGGCGTCCTCCACGTCGGCCACGTCTTCTCGTACAGCCAGACCGACGCCGTCGCCCGTTTCCAGCGGATGCGCGGGAAGTCAGTCTTCTATCCGATCGGGTGGGACGACAACGGGCTCGCCACCGAGCGCCGGGTGCAGAACTACTACGGCGTCCGGTGCGACCCGAGCCAGCCCTACGAGCCGGGCTTCGTCCCGCCTGAGAAGCCATCAGAGCCGGCGATCCCGATCTCGCGCCCCAACTTCGTCGAGCTCTGCTACCAGCTGACGGCGCTCGACGAGCGTGAGTTCGAGCGTGTCTTCCGACTCCTCGCCCTCTCCTACGACTGGTCGCAGCACTACACGACCATCGACGCCCACTCCCGCCGCACCTCGCAGTGGGGGTTCCTCCGCATGCTGGCTCGGGGCGAGGCGTACCGGCAGGACGCCCCGACGCTGTGGGACGTGGACTTCCGCACCGCGGTCGCCCAGGCGGAGCTCGAGGACCGCGAGGTCTCCTCGGCCTACCACCGGGTCCGTTTCGCCCGCGAGGACGGCTCGGGTGACGTCGAGATCGACACGACGCGGCCCGAGCTCATCCCTTCCTGCGTCGCCCTCGTCGCCCACCCGAGCGACGACCGCTACCGCCCGCTCTTCGGCACCAAGGTGGTCACCCCGCTCTTCGCCGCCCCCGTCCCGGTGCTCGCCCACCACCTGGCCGAGCCCGACAAGGGGACCGGCATCGCCATGGTGTGCACGTTCGGCGACATGACCGACGTCCTTTGGTGGCGGGAGCTCGGGCTTCCCACCCGCACGGTCGTGCAGCGCGACGGCAGGTTCGGCTCGGCGCCCTTCGGCGAGCCCGGCTGGGAGTCGCTCCGCCCTGCCGCCGCCCGCTCCTTGTACGAGCAGCTCGAAGGGCGCAACCCGAAGCAGGCGCAGCGGCGCATCCTCGAGCTGCTGGCCGAGGACGGCCGCCTCGTCGGCGAGCCACGGCAGATCACCCACGCCGTCAAGTTCTACGAGCGCGGCGAGCGACCGCTCGAGATCGTCGCGTCGCCGCAGTGGTACGTGCGCACGATGGTGATGCGGGAGCGGCTGATCGAGGCCGGCCGCCGCCTCGAGTGGCACCCGCCCTTCATGCGGGCGCGCTACGAGGCGTGGGTCGACGGGCTCACCGGGGACTGGAACCTCTCGAGGCAGCGCTTCTTCGGGGTGCCGTTCCCCGTCTGGTACCGCCTCGACGGTGACGGGGAGGCCGACGAGAGCGAGCCTCTCGTCCCCGACTTCGACCGCCTGCCGGTGGACCCCTCCACCGACGTGCCGGACGGCTACGAGGAGTCCCAGCGCGACAAGCCCGGCGGTTTCACGGGCGACCCCGACGTCATGGACACGTGGGCGACGTCCTCGCTCACCCCCGAGATCGCCGGTCACTGGATCGACGACCCCGACCTGTTCTCCCGTGTCTTCCCGGCGGACCTCCGCCCGCAGGCGCACGAGATCATCCGCACATGGCTCTTCACGACGATCGTCCGCTCCGAGCTCGAGTTCCAGGCGCTGCCGTGGAGCCACGCCGCCATCTCCGGGTGGATCCTCGACCCCGACCGCAAGAAGATGTCGAAGTCGAAGGGCAACGCCGTCGTGCCGACGGAGCCGTTCGAGCGGCACGGCACCGACGCCGTCCGCTACTGGGCCATGTCGGCCCGCCTCGGGGTCGACACCGCCTACGACGAGCAGCAGATGAAGGTCGGCCGCCGGCTCGCGATCAAGATCCTCAACGTCTCGAAGTTCGTCGTCGGGCGCTGCGAGCCCGATCCGGACCGCACCGGCCCCTCGGAGGCCCCGGTCGCGACGGCGGCGCTGACGGCCTTGGACGGTTCGCTCCTCGCCAACCTCGCCCGGCTCCTCGACGATGCGACGGCCTGCTTCGAGCAGCTCGACCACGCCCGCTGCCTCGAGCTGTGCGAGGCCTTCTTCTGGTCGTACTGCGACGACTACATCGAGCTCGTGAAGTCCCGCGCCTACGGCGAGCGGACCGCCGGTCCGACCGTCTCGGCGCTCGCCACCCTCGAGGCCTCGCTCGGCGTCCTCGTGCGCTGTTTCGCCCCCTTTCTCCCCTACGCGACCGAAGAGGCCTGGTCGTGGTGGCACGAGGGCTCGGTCCACCGCGCCCCGTGGCCCTCGAGCGAGGAGCTCGCACCGGCCCTCGCCGGCGCCGATCCCGACGTCCTTCCTTCGGTCGCCGAGGTCCTCGGCCTCGTCCGCAAGGCGAAGAGCGAGCTCCACCTCTCGGTGCGGGCGCCGGTGCACCGCCTGGTCGTGTCGGCTCCACCCGACATCGTGGAGCGAGTCGAGCTGGCCGGCGACGACCTCCTCACGGCCTCGAACGCCGAGGAGCTCGAGCTGCGACGAGTCGACGGCGAGGCGCCGATGCGCGTCGAGCTCGTGCTTCCCGCCGAGTAGGGCCGCCCGCCCGGAGATCACGGCACGAAGGCGAAGCTGTGCCGGAACCGCAGCGAGAGCCTCGGCAGGAGCACGGTGGCGATCACCCGTCCCGTTCGCTGCAGCAGCACGACGATGGCGTCGCGGTACGGCCCGGGACGCGGCACCCACGGCAGCTGGACGCTTGCGGTCTGGAAACGGCCCGTGAAGGCGACCAGGCAGGTGGGCTTGTGGACCGCCGCCTCGAGGGTCGCCGGGGCCTTCACCCTCCGGTGCCGGGCCTCACGAAGGAGGAAGTCGGCCGAGACGGCGCGCACCCCGGCGAACTTGGCGGCCGGCCCGACAGCCCCCCGCGCCTCGGGGATGACACGGAAGCAGGCGCTGTCGCGGGTGCCGAGCACGTTGTGCACCGAGGTGCAGCCGGCGGTGGCGAGCGACCCGGAAAGGCCGAGAGCGAGGAGCGCCCGGAGCGGGCCGCCGAACCCGCGCCGGGCGCTTCGCGCCCGTCGGCTCGCCGTGCGCGCCCCGGCATCGCGGCGCACCCGGCGCTGAACGGTGGGGTCCCGTCTCACGGGTACCTTCCCTCCCGGCCGTCCGCCTGCACGACGACGACCTCTCGTTTCCCGGCTCGGCGGTCCCGTTGCCTGTCGAGCAACACAAGGACGGCCCAGATGGCCCAGCCGACCGGGAGATAGCCCCAGAAGCTCACGATCCGGTACAGGATCACGGCCGCCACCGTGGAGAACTGCGCCCCGCCGAAGGCGACGAGGGCGACCGTCAGGCTTCCCTCGACCACGCCCAGCCCGCCCGGCGTGATCGGCAGGTTGGCGGCGAGCTGCCCGGCGCCGTAGGCGAGGAACAGTCCCCGCCACGGGATCGAGGCGCCGACGGCCATGTAGCCGCAGAGCAGACAGCCGCAGTCGAACACCCAACTGCCGACCGACCACACGAGCGCCGGCAGGAAGTCCTGCCAGGTGAGGTCCACCCGCTCGAGGTGGGTCCGCACCCGCTCGATGGTCTCCGACGACTCGGTTCCGGCCAGCTTCATGAGGCGGTGCGCGAAGCGGAGCAGCGCCACGATCCCGACGGTCACGAGCCGGCGCTGCCAGAGCAGGCCCGTCGCGAGGACGGCGACGAGCAGGACGCCCACCGTCACGCCGACGAGGTCAAGGGCGGCGCCCTGGCGCTCGGCGATCAGCACGCCGGCGGTGGCGACGACCGTCAGTCCGAGCGCCGAGGCCACGAGCGTGGCGAGCAGCGTCCAGGTCGCCACGCCCTCGTCGGCCCCGTAGCGGCGGTACTGCCGGTAGGCGTACAGGCTCGACACCGCCGGGCCGGCCGGGATCGAGCTCGCGATAGCACCTGCCGCGAACGTGAGGCCGAGCATGCGGGTCCCCGGCATGCTCCCCCCGCCCGCATGGAGCAGCCGCGCCTGCATCCGGGAGAAGGCCACGATGGAGAGCAGCTCCGCGACGATGGCGAGGATGAGCCAGTCGGTCTGGATGCGGCCGAGGAGCGCGGTGGCACCCGCCAGCTCGCCACGCTGGCCGGCGACGGCCCAGAGGGCGAGGCCTCCGAGGGCCAGGCCGACCAGGTACCGCCCGTAACGAAAGGCCCGGCGCGAACGCCACGGGCGAGCGGCCGCCGCCGGCGGACCATTCACGTCCGCATCGCCCGGCCCGGCGAGGACCGACGGCGGGGCCGCCGCCTCCGAGACGGCGGCGGACGGGTCGGCCGCACCGCCGCCTTCATGCCCCGGACCGGGTTCGGGCGGCACGCCGGCGTCGGTGCTCGGCGCCCCCTCGCCCGAGTCGGGGCGGCGTCGCTCCGCCGTCAGAGCTGCAGGGACTTGATCTCGAGGAACTCCTCGAGACCGTACTTGCCGAGCTCGCGACCGTGGCCCGACTGCTTGAAGCCACCGAAGGGCGCCTGGGGATTGAAGCTGCCGCCGTTGATGTCCACCTGGCCGGTCCGGATGCGGCGTGCCACCTGTTTGGCCCGCTCGGCGTCGCCGGCCCACACGGCCCCGGCGAGCCCGTAGTGGGAGTCGTTGGCGATCTCGATCGCCTCCTCCTCGGAGTCGTAGGGGAGGATCGAGAGCACCGGGCCGAAGATCTCCTCCTGGGCGATCGTCATGTCGGGCGTTACCTCGGAAAAGACGGTGGGCCGCACGAAGAAGCCCTTCTCGAGACCTTCGGGCGCCTCGACGCCGCCCGTGAGGAGCTTCGCCCCCTCGTCGACGCCCTTCGCGATGTAGGAGCGCACCCGCTCGCGCTGGGCGGCCGAGACGAGCGGGCCGAGGCGGGTGGTGTCCTCGAACGGGCTGCCGGGCCTGGCCGACTCGGCCTCGCGCACGGCGATCTCCTCCACCTCGGCGAGCCGGCTGCGCGGCACCACCATGCGGGTGAGGGCGCTGCAGGTCTGTCCCGAGTTGAGGAAGCACATGGTGACGCCGGTCGCCACGGCCTTGGCGAGGTCGGCGTCCTCGAGGATGACGTTGGCCGACTTCCCACCGAGCTCGAGGGCGACCCGCTTCAGCGACTCGGACGCGACCTCGCTCACCCGCCGGCCCGCCCGGGTCGAGCCCGTGAAGGAGATCATGTCGACCCCGGGGTGGGCCGCCAGGGCCTCGCCGACGACCGGGCCGGTGCCGGAGACGAGGTTGAAGACGCCGGGCGGTAGGCCGACCTCGTCGATCACGTCGGCGAGGAGGAAGGCGTTGAGCGGAGCGACCTCGCTCGGCTTGAGGACGACGGTGCAGCCGGCGGCGAGCGCCGGGGCGACCTTGGCGGCGATCTGGTGCAAGGGGTAGTTCCAGGGCGTGATGGCGCCGACGACGCCGACGGGCTCTTTCACCACGAGCGAGTTGCCGATGCGGTCCTCCCAGGAGACCTGCTCGACGACGTCGGCCATCGAGGCGAAGGTCCCGATGGGAAGGCCGGCCTGGATGAGCATCGAGAGGTTGATCGGCATCCCCACCTCGTGGGCGATGAGCTGGCCGATCTCGGCCATGCGGGCGCCGAGCGCCTCGGAGATGCGCGAGGTGTACTTCACCCGCTCGGAGACCGACACCTGTGACCACTCGGCGAAGGCGGCCCGGGCGGCCCGGACGGCCTTGTCCACGTCCTCGGGGCTGCCGAGGGGGACCGTGCCGATCACCTCCTCGGTCGTCGAGTCGATCACCTCGATCGACTCCGAGCCGCTCGGGGCGACCCACGCGCCGTCGATGTAGAGCTTGTCCCGGACGTCCATGGCGACCCTCCTCGGCTCGTGACCCCGCGAGCCTACCGGCGGGTGTCGGAGACGCTCATGGCGGGATTCTCGCCGCCACCGGGCGGCCCGCACCGCCCGGCGCGGGGAGCTGGCTAGCGCCGCTCCCCGGCGACGCGCACCGCGAAGGAACCGACCGGCGGGACGGGAGGAAGACGGCCGGGGCCGGCGGCGATCCCGGGCCGGCGCCCCGAGCCGCCTGCGGTCGAGGGCGGTGGGCTCGCCGTCGCACTCGGCCCGTTCGTGATCGCGAACCAGTTGGAGTCGAGCCCGAAGTCGGCGACCCAGGTGTTGCCCGTCACGGTGACGGTCGCGCCCGAGGTCCCGACCATCTCGATCTCGAGGACGCGGCCGCCGAAGGCGCCGAGCTTGTTGCGCGAGACGACCTTGACGTCGGCCAGGGTGCCGACGCTCGGGAAGGCCTTCTCGACCTGCGAGACCGGGACCGACGCGGTCCAGGTGTGCCAGGGGTTGCACCCGAGGCCGCCGGCGTCCTTCAGGCAGACGGCGTCACCGGAGTCGGGAACCGGCTTGAAGGCAGGGCTCCCGCCCGTGTAGCCGCCCGAGGAGGCGGCGTACTGCGTCGGAGCCGGTGAGCCGTCGAGAAGAAGGACCTGCCCGGCCGTGTCCTCGGCGGCGAGGGTCGTGAGCGGGTTCTCGTAGCCTGCGCCGTTGAAGTACCCCTGGCAGACGTCGTCGCAGATGTCGGCGTAGCCGTACCACCCGCCGGAGGCGATCTCGGCGAGGACGTAGGTGCGCACCGCGACGGCCTGTGCCTCCAGCTCCTGGAAGCCGTAGGCCTCGCCCTGCGGGCCGGCCGAGCCGGAGGGGAGCGAGCCCCAGCCCGCCGGGGACTCGGTGGGCGTGACGTCGGCGACGTACTCCTCGAGCGGGACGAGGCTGAGCGTGCGGGCGAGCGGGGCGCCACCTGTGCCCGAGCTGTCGTAGTCGTAGGCCTCGAGGTCCCCGCGGTACGTCACGATCGAGCCGTCGGCCCGGCAGAGCTGGAGCAGCTGGCTCGCCGGAGCCGACGGGGAGGACGAGGCGGGCACGGCCGTCGGGTCGGTGAGGCCCTTTGCGAGCGGCGTCCACCGCTTGGCGCCGCACGAGCCTGCCTCCGACAGGGCCCAGGTGCCCTTCGAGGCTCCGGCGACCGACAGCACCGCGCGTACCGCCTCTCCCGCCGGGACGGCGAGGGTGGTCGTGCCGCTCGTGACGTGGAAGGCCGACGCCGAGGTGACGACCATCGGGTGGCCGGCGTTCTCCTCGACCGCCACCCGCACGATGCGCCGGTCGGCACTCTGCGAGAGGACGGCGGGCGTCGTGCCGGGGTAGTAGTGGGTGAGCAGCCACTGAGAGGTCCTGTCGTAGCGGGCGGCGTAGCCGAAGGCGCCCCACTGCCCGAGGCCCCACGCCGGGCCCCAACCGTGGCCGACGAGAGTGACGGCGCTCGCCGGATAGGGGGCCGGCCCCCCCGACGCCCCTGCGGTCGGCGCCGCGATCGCGAGCGCGCCCGCCACGCACGCGGCGATGGCCGCGAACCGGGCCGCGGCACGCCGCCCCCGCCGCGGCGAGCCGGCCCGGCGAGCACGTGCCCGCGCGGCCGCGACACAGCTGTGATTCCTGTGCTCGATGTTCTTCATGGTACTTGGCAGCTTCCCGAGGCGAGGGTTGCCGCCGATCTCGCAAGCGAGGCTGTCAGGTGCTCCCCGTCCCGCTCCGGGCGCCGATGGCAGTCTCCACCGCGGCGGCGAAGCTCGCCCTCGCTCCTTCGAGCGTGAACTCCGCGAAGCGGGCACGCCCGCGGTCGACGAGGGTGGCCCGCACGTCCCGGTCGCTCAGCACGCGATGGACGGCCGCCGCGACGAGGCCCGGCTCCTTCGAGTCGAGCAGGACGCCTGCGTCGCGGACCGTCTCGGGCACGGCGGCGACCGAGTAGGCGACGATCGGCACGCCATGGCGCATCCCTTCGAGGAGCGGCGCGCAGAAGCCCTCGTGCTCCGAGCAGCACACGAGGACGTCGGCCGCCTGGTACTCGGCCGACAGCTCCCCGGCGCTCACCGAGCCGGCGACCTCGATCGAGTCGCCGAGGCCGAGGCGTACCACGAAACGACGCAGCGCCTCGACGTAGGCAGCGCAACTCGGCCGGCCCACGAGGTGGAGCCTCGCGGCGCGGTCGAAGGCCTCCCTGTAGCAGGCGAAGCCCTTCACGACGTCCTGATGGGCCTTGTGGGGAAGCATCTGGCCGACGAAGAGCCAGTCCGATCCGCCACGCGACTTCGCCGCCGCCAGCGCCGCCGCCGCCACAGGGTCGGCCGGGCTGTCGAAGTTGGCGAAGTCGACCATGAGCGGGGCGACGGCGGTCCGCCGGTAGCCGGCCGCCCGGAGCTCGTCGGCGTTGAAGCGGGACACCCCGATGCCGAGCTCGGCCACCGCGGACAGCTCTGCCAGTTGCTCCCTCCCGAGCCTGACCTCCTCGCCGAGGAAGGGCATCCACCGCTCGACAAGGGGCGCCGGGGTGATGTTGTGGTAGTTGACGATCTTCGGCCCGGGGTGGCGCAGCACCGCCTCGGCGGCCGGGCTCCCGATGGAGAGCTGGTAGCACACCCACTGCCGGCCGCCGTGCTCGCGCGGCAGCTCGGCGAGCGGACGGACGCGACCGACGAGTCCGGGTCCCATGTCGCGGGCGAAGATCTCCGACACGAAGCCCATCGACCGGAGCACGTCTTGCGCCTCGAGCGTGTGGTGGCTCACGGCGTCGCGCTCGACGATGGAGGGGATCACCTGGTCGACCCGGATGGGCCGCTCGCCTGCCGGCATGCTCACTGCTTCCTGGCGGCGACCGCGTAGGTCGGGCCCCCCTCGTCGCGCACGGTGACCTCGGAGAAGCCGTAGCGGGCGAGCAGGTGGCACCAGGTCACCGGGTGGAGCGGGCGGCCGGGCGTGAGGTCGGCCCGCACAGGGTCGCTCGCCTCGAGCACGCCCGGACGGGCGCTCAACACGGCGAGGCGTCCGCCGGGTCGAAGCCGGGTGGAGGCGAGGTGGACGAGGGCGCGTGCCGCGCGTGGCGACAGCGTCTCGGTCACGCCCGTAAGGACGAGCGCCTCGAGGCTGCTGCGCTCGAGCCCGCCGAGGTAGCCGAGGGCACCCGCCCTGGCGACCCGCACGTCCGGCGGCGCGCCACCGGCGGACGGATCGGCCCCGAAGGCCGCGAAACCTGCTCGCTCGAGCCTGCCGAGCAGCTCACCGCTCCCGCACTCGACGTGCACGGCTCGCCCGGAGGCCGACGGCCGGGCGACGTGGTCGAGCACCCAGTCCTCGAGATCGGCCCCGGGCGCGGTCGACTGCCTGCCGCGGGGAGGCTCGAAGGCCCGGGCGAGCGGAAAGTGGGCGACGAAGCGTCGCATCGTGGGGTCGGCGCGGGCTGCGAGTCGCGCCCGCTCGAGCCCGACCTCCCAGCGCGTGGCGCCCTGCTCGCCGGCGCGGCCGATCAGCTCGCCGGCGCGGTGGCGGGCCGCCCGGACCGTCGGGCCGGCCGTCGCACGGGCACGGCGGGCGGCGGCGCGCCCGACCCGGCGCGCCCGGTCGGCGACGACCTCCAGCTCGCTCCTGGCGGAGAAGCTCGCCCCGGCCGCCCGCTCCGGGAGGTCGGCTCCACCCCCTGCGAGCGAGGAGGGGTCGGCGGCCAGCTCCGCCCACGTCGCGTCGAGACGCTCTTCGAAGCCCGCCGGGATCCTCCCGCCGAGGCGGAGCTCCTCGGCCTCCTTGCGGATGCCTTCGAGCAGGCCGGGCGCGGTGCCGGCCGACCCGTCACCGGGTGGCGGCTCGGCGCCCGCGCTCACACCGGTCCGCCGTCGTCGCGCCCCGAGCTCACCTTCACGTTGAAGGGGAGCGACAGGAAGCCGGTGGCGTGGCCGGGGTTGACGACTTCGATGGTGACGGCCGGCTCGACCCGGGCGTGCACCTTGCCTCCGCCGCGTTCCTGCACGCGGGCGTTCACGTCGAAGCGGCCGTCGAGGAACGGGATGCTCGGGAATTCGACGACGACGGTCGACGTGCCGGCCGGCAGTTCGTGCACGTCGTCGAGCGTGTCGCTGTCGCAGTCGAACACGAGGCCGCCGTCCGAGCCGAAGATCGAGACGCCGATGGCCGTCTCGGGGACGGTCTCCCGGCAGGTGACCTCGAAGGTGACGGCGAGGCGCTCGCCCGTGAGCATGTGCGGCCGTTCGTCGGCGTGCGGGCGGTCGACCGACGTGACCCGCATCTCGACCCGCCGCGGCCCGGAGATCGGCCCCGTCGTCGTGACGGGGATGCCGCCCGTGTCCTCGATGGCGGGGAGTGCCTCGTCGGGCACGCCGGTCGCGAGCAGCCGGTCGCGAAAGGCCCGGATCGCCTCGCCGGGCGGGGCGACGCTGATGACCCGGCCGGCGTCGATCACGGCCACGCGCTTGCAGATCTGGCGCATCACGTCCGCGGCGTGCGAGACGACGACGATGGTGCGGCCCTCCTGCTGGAACTGGTGGATCCGCTCCATGCACTTCTGCTGGAAGCGCTCGTCGCCGACGGCGAGCACCTCGTCGACGAGCAGCACGTCGGGGTCGACGTTCACCGCCACGGCGAAACCCAGCCGGACGTACATGCCCGACGAGTAGAACCGGACCTGGTTGTCGATGAAGTCCTCGAGCTCGGCGAAGGCGACGATGTCGTCGAAGCTCCGCTCGATCTGGCGGCGGGAGAGCCCGAGCAGCGAGGCGTTGAGGTAGATGTTGTCCCGACCCGACATCTCGGGCTGGAAGCCGGCGCCGAGCTCCAGCATGGCGGCCAGCTGGCCGCGCACGACGATCTGGCCGGAGGTGGGGGTGAGGATCCCGGCGATGCACTTGAGGAGGGTCGACTTCCCCGAGCCGTTTCGTCCGAGGATGCCGATGGTCTCGCCGGGATAGATGTCGAGCTCAATGTCGCGAAGCGCCCAGAACTCTTCGAAGGGGACCTTCCCGGCGTGCAGGATCCGCTCCTTCAAGGAGGTGTACTTCTCCTTGTAGAGCCGGAACCTCTTCGATACCGACTGGACCTCGATGGCGGGGTTCACGGGCGGCTCAGAGCTCTTCGGCGAAGTTGCCCTCGACCCGCCCGAAGATCAGCATGGCGACGAAGAAGAGGACCAGCGAGACCACCACCACGACCGCGAGCCCCGCCAGGTAGGTGCCGGGTCCCCAGTTCGGCAGCGGGCTCCCGACGGTGATCCCTTGGGAGACCCGTTGCGTATGGCCGGGCGCCAGGACGCGGCCGTAGAGGCAGCGCTGGAAGGACAGCACGATCCACACGAGCGGGTTGGCCATGTAGAGGTCCCTCAGGTGGGTGAGGTGGAGGCCGGCGAACGAGTAGACGATCGGAGGCGAGAAGAAGAGGGCGATCAGGAGCACCTCGACGAAGTGCTGCACGTCGCGCAGGTAGACGTTCACGGCCGACAGGAACACCGCGAGCGCCGCCGAGAGGAGGATGTCGCCGACGAGCGCCAGCAACAGGATCGGCAGGTAGTGGAAGTCGGGCAGGACCTGGAAGCCGGCGAGGAAGACCACGAGGATGCAGGTCTGGAAGAAGAAGTAGCAGATGGACACTCCGACCTGGCTGAGGGCGAGCACCTCGCGGGGGAAGGCCACCTTCTTCACGATGCCGGCGTGGGCCACGAGGACGCCCGAGGCGGACAGCAGCGAGTTGTTGAACAGGTTCCAGGCGAGCAGCCCCGAGAAGAGGAAGAGGGCGAAGTCGGGCGTCGGGTTGTGCAGGAAGTACTTGAAGACGACGTAGTAGATGAGAAGGACGAGGGCGGGGTTGAGGAAGCTCCAGAGGAACCCCAGCACGGAGTTCTTGTAGCGGACCTTCAGCTCCTTGCGGACGAGGAACCACAGCAGCTCGCGGGACGCCCAGATCTCGCGGAGCCTGGCGAGGAGGCCCACCCGGGCGGCCACCACCCTTGCGGGCGGCTCCGTGCGCTGCGGCCAGGTCTCGCTCGTCACGCCGCGCGCTCGCGCAGAGGCCGGTCGGTCGCCGTCCCGCGCGCGTGTTCCATCGAACGACCCTCCTGCTCCCGCCGACACGATCCTCACGGGCGGGAGAACATGCTACCGGCGGTGCCTTCCTTGGAGGCTGCATGCGGGATCGGTACGCTGAGCGCCCGAGCCGAGGGCTCCGGGGAAGAGGGGCGACGCGTGGCACTGGTGAGGCGCGGCTGGCGCCGGGTGAGGACGAGTCTCGCCGACGAGGTCGCCCTGCGCGTCCAGGAGGCGCTCGGCGACTACGAGGCGCGCGAGCGCGAGCGGTTCTCGGAGCTCGTCGCGCAGCTGGCCTTGGTCCTCGCCCAGCTGAGCGACGTGTTCAAGGAGCTCGCCCTCATCTCCGAGGCGAACGGCGAGATGCGAGGCGCCCTCGGCTCGATGGACGAGCGCCTGAGCGCGGGCCTCGCCGAGCTGGGCGACACCGTGGAGGTGAGCCTCGACGTCGACAACCAGTCGACCGAGCTGCTCGGTCGCCTGCTCGCCTCTGCCCGTGCACGGCTCGAGGCCCTCGAAGAGGCGGTGCACCCGCCTTCGTGACGACACCAGGTCCGGTCGTCCTCGACCTGCGCGGCCACGTCGAGCCGACCGGCACGTCGGGTCCACAGTGGCCCGTGCGACTGGCCCTCGCCCTCGGGAGCAGGCACCCCGGGCTCGTGTCCGCCTACGTCGTCGACGGGCCGGCGCGCTCCGGGCGCTCGTCGCTCGGGCCGCTCCTCGCGGCCGGCGGCGCGACCGTCCTCACCTCGGCGGAGGGCATCCCGCCAGAGGCGAGGTGCTTCGTCTCGACGGCGCCGTGCCGGACCGGGCGCTCGCTCGCCGAGGTCTGGCCGCCCGCCGTCGAGCACCGAGGCATGCGCTTCGTGGCCCTGTTCGAAGGGACGGGCTCTGATGATCCGTCCGACCGCCGGGACAGGCGGCGGGCCGCCCGCCTCAACGTCGTCCGCCTCGCCGACGCCGTCGTGACGGCACCCTCGCAGCTCGCGAGCCTCGAGGCGCTGGGCGTCCCCAGCGGCCGCCTCACCGTGCTTCGCGGCGACGGCGACGACGGCTTCGACGAGGCGGTGGACACGACGGCGGCGGCGCTCGAGGCGCTGAGCTCGCTTCCCCGCCGTGCCTGGGCCTTCCCGGGAGGCCTCGCCGTCGTCTCGCCCTTCCCGCCGATCGAGTCCGGCGTCGCCACCTACAGCCTCCGGCTGCTGCGTGCCCTCGGCGGCCTCGCGGCCGCACGGCGCCGGCAGGACGAGTTCGCGCTTCGCTGCTTCGCCGACGGGCTCGACCGGAGCCCGGCGGCGGCTGACGCCGGCGTGACGGCCGAGTGCGCGGATGCCAGGGGGTTTCGCCGCTTCGAGGCGACCCTCGGCGGCTTCGAGCACGTGCTCTACGTCGTCGGCAACTCGCCGTACCACACCGGGGCGCTCGCCGCCCTCCGGGAGCGGCCGGGCGTCGTCATGGCCCACGACGTCGACCTCTCCAACCTCATCCGCTTCTCCACCTGGCGGCTGGGCGCCGTCCCCGGTGGACTCGAGGGGGCGGTCCGGCGGCACTACGGCGGGCGTGTCCCTGACGGGCTCGGTCGTGGCGACGTGCTGTCACAAGAGGACGTCGACCGCTTCGGCCTCTTCTTCTTCGACGAGGTGGGTGAGCTGGCGAGCCGGGTGCTCGTGAACTCGGAGGCGGCGAGAGCCCTCGCGCTACGGGATGGCGGCGAGCACCTCGCCGGCCGGCTGGCAGTGGTCCCCTTCGCCATCGCCCTCGACGACGACGAGCTCGAAGTGGTGAGGGAAGCCCGGGCGGAGCCGGGCGACGGCGTGCCCGTCGTCGCCTCCTTCGGCATCGTCGACCCGACGAAACAGCCGGCGCTCCTCGTCGAGGCCGTCGCCTCGCTGGCGGCGGCCGGCCGGGCCGTCCGCCTGATGCTCGTCGGGCCGGTGAGCGAGGCGCTCCGCGACGAGCTGGTGGCGCTCGCCGACCGCCTCGGGGTGGGCGAGCGGTTGGACGTGACAGGAGTGGTCGAGCGGGTCGACTACCTGAGGGCGCTCGGACGTGCAGACGTCGCCGTGCAGCTGCGGCGGGTCTTCCGGGGTGAGGCATCGGCCGCGGCGGGCGACTGCCTGGCCGCCGGGCTGCCGACGATCGTGAGCGACCTCGGGTGGCTCGGCGAGCTGCCCGAGGATGCCGTCCTCAAGCTCAGCCCCGCGGCCGGGCCACCCGAGCTCGCGGCCGCCATCGCCTCCCTCCTCGACGATCAGGCGAAGAGCACGGGCATCGCCGAGGCGGCGGCGCGTTTCGCCGCCGGACGCACCTACGCGGCCGTCGCGACGGCCGTGCTCGACGAGCTCAGCCGAGCAGTCGAGCAGCCCGCCTGACGCGCCGGTAGGCCGAGAGCCCGGCCCGGGCCGCGAGACGCGTCGCCGGGTGCCGCTCGGCGGCGGCGAGCACCGGCCGGAGGACACGCTTCCCCCCGCTGTCGCGAACCGGCGGGGAGAGCGGCGCCGGGCCGAGGTCGGGAACGCCGGCGCCCGGTGTCGGCAGCCACTGCCACTGCGGCACCCTGGTGCGGCCGCTCGCGGCCGCCCCGGCGAGCCGTCCGGCGGCGGCCAGCCGGGCTCGTTCTCCTGCGGCGCGCCGGCGCACGATCGTGACGACGTCGGCGGCCGTCATCCCTTCGGCCCCCGACCAGCCGTCCACCTCGTCCGGCCGAGCTGCCCGGGGCGTGACGGCGACGACCTTGCCCTCGGGCTCGCCGACCACCGCCGTGAGCGCCCTGCGCACCTCCTCGCTGCCGGCCTCGATGGTGGAGGCGGCCTGCCACAGCGCCACGGCCGCCCGGCCCCCGTATCCCCCCGGGAGATCGTCGAGATGGTCGAGGCGGAGCGTGACGTCGCTCACACGCCGGACCGCCTGAGCGAGCGCCGTGAGGCTCGCCGCCCGCTCGAGCCGTCCGGCGCGGGCCCGCACCGGGAGACCGGGCTCGAGCTGGATCACGACCTCGGAGCGGCCCCGTGCCTTGACGAGCACGGCCAGCGCGGCGGCGATGCCCGGGCCCGGGAGGTAGTGGTGCGCCGCCGAGAGCGTGTCGAGGGCGAGCACCGTCGTCCGCCGCCCGGCGGCCTCGAGGCTGAGCAGCTTGTCGAGCAGCGAGGCGCGGTGGCCGCCGTCCGGCGGAGGCAGCGAGCCGATGACGAGCACTTCGCCGGCCGGGCCGCCCGATCCGTTCCCGTTCACAGCAACTCTCCGAGCGAGCGTTCCATCGCGTCGAGCACGCCCGGCCAGGTGTAGTTGGCAAGGACGTAGTCCCTGCCGCGGCCCGCCAGCTCCTCGGCGACCTTCGGGGCCTCGGCGACGAAGCGCAGGCACTCGCCGAGCTCGAGCTCGTCGAAGTAGCTGAGGCCGGCGCCCGACCGCTCGAGGTGCCACGAGACGACCTCGCTCGCCCCGTTCGCGATGACGAGGGTGCCGGCGAGCCAGGCCTCCATGATCGTGCGGGAGAAGCTCTCGTTGGCGCTCGGCTGCAGATAGGCCTCGGCGGCGGCGAAGGCGTGCGGGACGTCCTCGGTCGGCAGGTAGCCGAGGTCGATGACGCGGCTGTCCAGGGCGGCCGGCACGGCCGGGTCCCCGACGCCGAAGGTGACGAGGTCGAAGGGGAGCCTGTGGCGCAGCACGGCGGCTCCGAACCCGCCGAGCACCTGGCGCCATCCCTTGCCGTCCTCGCGGCGTCCGGCGTACAGGACGAACGGCCGCTCGATGCCGTACTTTTCCCGGAAGCCGTCGACGTCGTAGCGCTCGGGCACGTCGACGGCGGCTCCGATGACGTCGTGGCGGGGCAGCGGCGCCAGCCGATGCCCGAGCTGGTGCTCGGGCTCGGACAGGAACCAGTCGATCGCACAGCCCGCCAGCGCCGCCCGCACGACCCGGAGCGAGGCGTAGGGCTCGTCGTGCAGGCACGGCATGAGCACCGAGCGCTCCGGGGCGATGCCGGCGCAGTAGAGCGTCGACCAGAACAGGTACGGCGAGAAGACGATGGCGCCGTAGTCGCCCGACGACCTCGCGAGGTGGAAGTAGAGGTCCGGCACGCGGAAGCGGCCGTTCACCCAGGCGAGCTCCTCCTCGTCGTCGAGGGGACGCTCCTCCTCGAGGACACGGCTCTGCAGGTGCATCCAGCGGGCGAGGTCCCCGCCCTGCACCGTGGGGAAGCGGCGGACGGTGACCGCCCCGTCGGTCTCGACGCCCGGTTCGAACTCGTTCTCCCAGGTGTAGTGGTTGCGGGCGCAGGTCGTGAGGATCTCGACGTCGTAGCCGCGGCCCGCCAGTCCGTGAGCAGCCTCTCGCGCGACGGCCTCGGAGCCGCCGACGACCCCCTCGCCGTAGCGGGGCGTCACGAAGGCGAGCTTTCTTCTCGAGGCTTCTGGCTCTTGCATGGCGACGTGCGCCGGGGACGGCGCGGGCTCTCCCTTCGTGGTCCGGCTCCGACTCTATGCGGGGCGGCGGCGCCGCCTGCGGGCGGTCCGGCCCTTTGACCGGCCGGGCTCAGGCCGGCGACGGCACGGGCCCCGACGGGACGTCGACACCGGCCCACCGGTCGTAGACCTCGGTCGGTGTGAGGAGCCAGCGGGGGCGCATGGCCGCACGGGCGGCGAGCGCCTTCGGTGCGGCGAGGGCGACGGCCCGCCGCAGGCTCTCGCCGCCGTCGGGCTGCGGAAGGCGCCAGGCCTGCCGAGCAGCGACGGACAAGGGGGCGTTGCGCAGGAGGGTGAGGACCCGGTTGCGCTCCGCGAGGGCGCGGAGCCTCGGCGGCGAGACCCAGCTCGTCGTCGCCCCCCGCACGTGGCGCACCTGGACCGAGGGCTCATAGACGAGGCGGAGTCCCATCAGCCGCGCCCGCCAACACCAGTCGGCGTCCTCGTACGAGGCGAAGTAGCGGCTCTCGAACCTGCCGATCCTGCGCAGCATCTCCCTCGTCGTGACGAGCGCCACCCCCGAGAGGGAGAAACGCTCCTCGGCGACGTCGAAGCGCTCGTCGTCGGGGGCGTCGGCGCCGATGTCGCCGACGCGCCCGTCGCTTCGCAGGTAGCACCCCACGGTGTTCATGAGGTCGACCACCCGGCGGGGACGCACCTGGACGCCGTTGAGCAGCAGCTCGACGTCGCCGTCGCCATCGGGCAGCAGCACGTAGAAGGGCACCCTGCCCGCCGTCCAGCGCCATCGGGGCGCGGTCGTCGCGCCCGTCGGGCGCCCACCGGTCGTCTCGAGGGGATGGATGCCGACGCCCACGAGCTCCTCGAGCACGTCGCGCCCCGACAGCGTCGCCGACTCGAGCCGGCGGCCGAGAGGTCGGGGATCGCCGGCCGCAGAGAACGGCTCGTCGTCGACCACCACCTCGAGATAGCGCCCGGCGAGCACCACCTTCGGGGCGACGGCGGCCAGCGTGGCGTCCTCGAGGCGGGCGGCGGCGCTCTCGAGCCAGCCCGCTCCGGCCACGGCGTCGTCGTTGAGGAAGGCGACCACGTCGCCGCTCGTGGCGGCCACCCCGGCGTTGATGCCCCCGGCGAAGCCCACGTTGCGCGTCAGGCGGAGGGAGCGCGCCCCGCAGAGCGATGCCAGCCTGGAGGCCTCCCCGCCGGCCGATCCGCTGTCGACGACGAGGACTTCGTCAGCCTGTGGAAGCAGCGACTCGACACATCGGCGGAGCCAGTCCGTCGGGCGGTGCGAGACGATGACCGCAGACGTGGATGTCAGCTGCTCACCTTGAGTGACGAGCGGTCGATCACCTTGTCGATGAAGCCGTACTCGAGGGCTTCCTCGGCGGTGAACCAGCGGTCCCGGTCGGAGTCCGCCTCGATGCGCTCGACGGGCTGGCCGGTGTGGTGGGAGATCCGCTCGGCCATCATCCGCTTCAGGTAGATGATCTGCTCGGCCTGGATGGCGATGTCGGCTGCCTGGCCCTGCATCTGGCCCGACGGCTGGTGCATGAGGATGCGGCTGTGCGGGAGGGCGTAACGCTTGCCCGGCGCGCCGGCGCAGAGCAGGAACTGGCCCATCGAGGCGGCGAGCCCGAGGCAGATCGTCGAGACGTCGCAGCGGACGTACTGCATCGTGTCGTAGATGGCGAGCCCGTCGGTCACCGAGCCCCCCGGGGAGTTGATGTAGAGGAAGACGTCGCGGTCGGGGTCCTCGGCCTCGAGCAGGAGGAGCTCTGCACAGATGAGGTTGGCGGAGTTCTGGTCCACCTGCGTGCCGAGGAAGACGATCCGCTCCTTCAGCAGCTGTTTGAAGATGTCCCCGGCCTGGTCGCCGATGCTGCTCGCACCGGCGGCGACCGTCGATTCGTGATCGTGTGCGGAAGTGGGCATCGGGTCTCCTTGAAGGTCGCAAGCGAGGCTACCGGAGGGCGGCTCTGCGGCTCACGATGCCGGCCGGCTCCGCCAGGGGCGAGCCCCGCGTGCAGGCGCAGGGTGCGGGCGAGAGGAGTCGAACCTCCACCCCCGAAGGGACCGGGACCTAAACCCGACGCGTCTGCCAGTTTCGCCACGCCCGCGGCGCGCTCAGCGTACCGCTGCGGCCGCGGCGCACCGGGGAGGCGCCCGACACCCCTCAGTAGCCACGAGCCCACGCTGGGTCACCAGCAGCCTGCAGGGCGGCGGCCGTGAGTAACTTCCACCTCGTGGCACACAGCGGTACCGGAAGTGGCGCCTGGACACGGTGGACCCGGGCGCCGAGACGAGTCGCCCTCGTCGTGGTGCTCGCCGGGTTCCTCCTTCTCGGCGGGACGACAGGCCTCGCATCGGCGTCGAGCCGGAACGGCGACAGCAAGCTGGCGGCGGCCTCGAACGGCGCCGCGGTGGCGGTCGGGGTCAACAAGGCGACGATCACCTCGAACGGCGGCCCCGGAGGGAACTGCACCTGGCTCGTCGACTCGACGGTCACGGTGGTGAACCTGACCGGCTCCGCCTTCTCGGTGGCGAACGAGAACGGCTCGGACGGCAGGGTCGACTGGTCGGACGCCTCGTCGTCGGGCTCGGTGACGCCGGACACGGTCATGACCTGGCCGAACAGCTCGACGGGCTACGGGACCGTCCCGGCCAACTCGTCGCTCGACGGCACGGCGGACTCGACGTTCACCATCCCGTGCGACGCCACCGACGGCGAGCTCTCGCTCAACTTCCACATCTCCCCGGGCACTTATCCCGACCTCGGCACGCCCTTCAGCCTGAGCGGCGACACTCCGTTCCTCCAGCACGGCACGCCGCTGCCGATCCTCGTCGGGCTCGGCGGCCTCGTGTTCTCCGGGGCCATGGGCGGCCTCCTGCTCGTGCGGATGGGCCGGCGCCGCCCGGCCGCTTCGACCCGCTGAGCTGACCGCCGCCGGGCACACCCACCCGGGCGAGCCTCAGCCGAGCGCGCTCAGGCTCCCGGTCACCACCGTCCCGTCGAAACCACCCGCGATCACGGTGCTGCCGCTGATGGCGACCCCGAGCAGCATCCCGACGTCCTGCAGCCCGACCGGCCGCAGCCGCCAGGTGGTCCCGTCGGTCGTCACGGCGGCGGCGGCGTCGGGGTCGAAGGGGCTCGAGCCGTAGCCCACCAGCACGCAGGTGTCGGGGCCGGAGCAGGCGATGTGCGGCGTGAGCAGCGCCGCACCCTGTGCCGATCCGACCACCTTCTCGCTCGTCCACGCCGAGCCGGCGTTGGCGGTGACCACCACAGGGCTCGCTCCCCCGTCGGTCCCGTAGCAGGCGGTCGAGGACACGCACGTCACGGCCGACATGAAGGGGAGCGAGGACTGGCGAGGGAGCAGGGTCCACTGGGTGCCCCCGCTCTCACTGCGGACGACGACGGCCCCTTCCCCGCTCCGTGCTCCGACGGCGAGGCACAGCTGCGGCCCCGAGCACGAGAGGCCGTTGAGGCTCTCCACCGACCCCGGCGCGTGGTAGGCGACCGTCGCCGCCTGCCCGGGCACGACCGAGAGCAGCACCGGGCCGGACGAGGTGCCGGCCACGACGGCGCACGAGCTCGAGCCGCACGAGACCGAGCGGAGCGTCCCGATGGCGCCGGCCGGCCTCTCCGTCGACCAGTGGGAGCCCCCGTCGGTGGTCCAGGCGATGGTGGCCGGCCCGGTCCCTCCCGCGTTCGGGCCAGGCCCGACGGCGAGGCAGGTGCTCGCCGAGACGCAGCTCACGTCGCTCAGGTCTGACAGGCCGGGGATCGCGAGCGAGACCCGCCAGCGCGCCCCTGAGCTCGTCGACTCGAGGACCTCGCCGATGAACCTCGCCCCGTCGAGGCCGGCCGACGCGAAGCACTCCCCCGGCGTCGGGCAGGTGAGGGCGGACACGACGTCGGCGCCGGTCGGGACCGGAGCAGCCGACCAGCGGGCGCCGAGGTCGGTCGTCAGGGCGAACCCGAAGGTGGCCGGGGCGGGCGGCTCCGAGGTGCTCTCCGGCCCGCGGGCGGCGACGCAGAGCGACGAGCCGGAGCAGGCGAGCGGGCCGAGCGGGCCGCTCACGGAGGCGGCCGGGGTGACGGTCCAGGTCGCTCCGCCGTCGGTCGTCGAGGCAGCCGCCGGCGCGCTGCCCGAGACGGCGCCCGCCACGAGGCAGCTTCCCCCCGAGACGCACTGGACGCCGCCGGCGGCCATCGAGGAGCCGATCGCGACCGAGCTCCAGCTGGCGCCTCCGTCGCCCGAGACGAGCACCGAGGTCCCACCGGTCGCGAGGGCGACACAGGTCCCGCCCGGGTCGCACGAGACGTCGGAGAGGCTGCCGGCGTTCGGGACCGTCCTCAGCTTCCAGCCGCGGCCGCCGTCGGTCGTGCGGGCGACGAGCGAGGCGCCCGAGGCGAGGGAGCCGACCGCGACGCAGGTGCTCTGCCTCACGCACGAAACCCGCCACAACGCGGCGCCGGACCACCCCCCGCCCTCGAGCGTCGACTGCTGCCAGGACGTGCCGCGGTCGCCCGTCCGGTAGATGGCCGGGCTGTCGCCGCCCTCGAGCGTGAGGCAGGTCGTCGCCGACGGGCAGGCCATCCCCTCGAGGAAGCCCGGCCGTGGCACCCGTGGGCTACCGGGCGACGTCCAGCTGGCGCCGGCGTTCGAGCTCCAGAACACCTTGGCGCCGAACGGAGCGGGTCCCGGGCCGTTGGTGGCCGCCACGCAGACCGTCGCGGTCGGGCAGCTGAGCCCGGTCGCCTCGGCCCCGGCGTCGCCGGGGAACGCGAAGCGGGTGCCGGTCCAGAGCTTCCCGCCGTCGGCGGTCCGGTCGAGCGACCAGGCGAGCACCCCCGAGGCGGCGGCGAGGCAGACCTCGGTCGAGGCGCACGCCACCGGTCCGACGAAGGTCTGGGCGGGCGGCACGCCGAGGGGACGCTCGGTCCAGGCGCTCGGCGAGGCTGCGAGGGCGCCCGGCGCCAGGGCGGCCGCGCACAGGGACACCGCGAGGACGAGCGCGACGGACGATGCCGACCGACCTGTACGCGTCACCGCCAACCTCCCCGTTGCCGGCCGCGATGCTATGCGGTCGGGTGGGGTGGCGGCCTACCATCACGCCGTGGGATTCCTCATCCGCAAGCTGATCCGGCTGCTCCGAACCCGCCGCCTGATGAGGCGGCGCACCGGCTTTTGAGCCCGGGCCGGCGGGGAGTCGGGGCGGGCGGCCCGCCTGTGGGGTTCCGACGGGCGGGTTTCGTGCTCCGTGAAGGGAGCGGCGCCCTCAGGCGATGGCCGCCGAGGGGACGAGCCGGGCGTGCTCCTCGTCGTCGAAGCCCGAGTAGAAGGCCATGAGGTCCTCGACGAGACGCTCGAAGGAGTCCGCCGCGTAGAGCACCGGTTGGTAGTGGGTGATGTCGTACTCCGTCGTGCCCATCTCGGCGAAGTCGAACGGCCTGATGTCGGCCTGCTGGAAGACGTCGAGCTCGCCGAAGGAGGAGAGGATGCCCGCCCCGTAGGCGAGCGGGGCGCCCTTCTCGAACACCACGCCGAACTCGAGCGTGAACCAGAAGACCTTCGAGAGGAAGGCGAGCGACTCGGGGCGCTCGCAGCGGGCGACCGCCCGGCCGACCTCCTCGCAGACCTCGGCGAAGCGGGGGTTGGCCAGCTGGTTGGCGTGGCCGATGACCTCGTGCACGATGTCGGGCTCGGGCGTGTAGAGGGGCACCGAGTGGTGCCGGATGTACTGGGTCGAGAAGAACATGCGCGCCGCGAAGGCGCCGTAGAACTCGCGAAGCGGCGCCAGCCCGGCGACCGGTTCGTAACGGAAGCCGGTGAGCGGCCTGAGCCGCTCGGACACCTCGCCGAGCTGCGGGATGTGGTCGCGGGGAAGGGCGAGGTCCTCCCGCCCCTCGAGGAACGCCCGGCAGGCGTAGCGCTCGTGCTTGGCGGCGAGCTCCTCCGACACGATGCGCCACACGTCGTGCTCGGTGTCGCTGTACTCGACGCTCGGGATGGGTGAGCCGGCGACGTGGTTGACGGAGAGAGCCGCGATCTCGTTCCGCCGGGCGCGGTAGACGGGGTCGGCGAAACCGGGGTGATCAGCGTCGAGCTCGACTTCGACCGATCCGTCGCTGCTCGACAGCACTGGCGAGTAGCCGCTCGGCGTGGCCATGTCTCCTCCTCCCGCCGTTCCCCGCGAAACTACCCGTTGCCGGCCACAGGAACTCTCTCAGCCAGCCAGGCTCTCCACGGCGCTTGCGACGGCCGGCTCGTTCTCGAAGATCGCCGCGTAGTCGCCGTGGGTGAAGCCGAGCGTGCGGGCGCCCGAGATGCCGTCCGCGAGCACCCTCGCGTTCGAGGGCGGGACGATCGGGTCTGCCCCGCCGAACAGGACGAGGGTCGGGACGTTCACCGAGCCGAGGTTGGACCAGAGCGCGTCGGAGCGCTGCACCGATGCCGCGACGGCGAACTGCTCGAGCCGGGCCCGCTCGGTGAGGGCGTCCGGCAGGACCTCCGCCTGACCCGCCAGCCAGTCGGCGCGCGCCGCCGGATGGGCCGGCGTGAACCAGATCGACGCCAGGCCGGCCTCCGACAGCCAGCGTGACTGGAGCGACTTCTCGATCGGGGCGGGGGTGGGCGCCCCGTACGGGGCGCCGGCCGGCGTGTCGACGAGGACGAGCGAGGCGAGGAAGGAGGGATGCGTCTCGGCGAGCTCGAGGGCGACGTCGCCGCCGAGGCCCCAGCCGAGGACCTCCGGTTTGGTGAGGCCGAGGGCGAGGATGAGGCCGGCGGTGTCGTCCGCCCACGACTGGAGCGTGGCGTTGCCGGTCCCGCTCGAGAAGCCGGTGCCGGGGAGGTCGAAGAGGACGACGGTGAAGTGGGCGGCGAGCAGCCTGAGGAAGGCCGGGTCCCACTGCGCCATCGACATGTCCTCGCCCCCGATGAGGAGGAGGTCCGGCCCCGCGCCGAAGCGCCTGAAGGCGACGTGCTCGATGGCGAGGTAGGCCGGCGTGCCGGCGACCGGCAGCGTCGTCGTCGTGGAGCCGGCCGGCACGGGCGCGATCCGGACGCGCTCGGCCGTGCCCAAGAAGGCGTCGTTCCCCTGGTCGGAGGAGCCGGGCAGCCGGATGGGGACGGGCAGGCTCGTCGTGGTCGTCGTCGAGGTGGAGGAGGTCGTGCTCGAGGCGGTCGAGTCCGTCGAGGACGAGGCCGCTGGCGACGAGCTGCACGACGACAGCGCAAGGGCGGCTGCCGTGAGCGCGGCGAGCAGGGCGAGGCGGGACCGGCCGCCTCCGCCCGGCGGTCGTCGGGGGACGAGGGGGCTCAGCGGTCCTCCGGCGCGCTCCGCCAGCGGATCCTCGCCAGGCGGCGGGGCGAGACGTAGCCGTGGTCGGCGAACCAGCGGGCCGAGCGCACGAGGGCCTCGCGCGCCGGACGGGACGTGTAGCCGAGCTCGGTGCGCGCCCGCTCGTCGGAATAGATCATCCGCGTCGTCGCCATGCGGGTCGCCTCGAGCGGGACGGAGGGCGGCCGGCGCCCGAGCTTCCCCTCGGCGAGCTCGGAGGCCCAGGCGACCGACAGCGCCACCGCGGCGGGCACCCGGGCCTTCGGCCCGGGCAGTCCCGTCTCCTCGGCGAGGATGTCGAGGATGCGGCGGAACGGAAGGTTCTCGCCGCCGAGGATGTAGCCGCGCCCTTGCAGCCCGCGCTCGAGTGCGAGCAGGTGGCCGGCAGCGAGGTCGTCCACGTCCACCACATTGAGCGACGTGTCGAACCAGCCGGGCATCCGGCCGTTCAGGAAGTCGAGCACGATGCGTCCCGTCGGCGTCGGCGTGAGGTCCCTCGGCCCGACCGGGAGGGTCGGGTGCACCATCACCACCGGCAACCCGCCCGCCGCCCGGCGCAGCACCTCGTGCTCGGCCACGTACTTCGACCGCTTGTACGAGCCGAAGAGGTGCTCGACGCGGGCCCACGACTGCTCGTCCGCCGGCTGGCCCTCCCCGGTCCCGTCGAGGCCGATCGTGCCGACCGTGCTCGTGTAGCAGACGCGCTCGCAGCCGTGCTCGCCCGCGGCGTCGAGGACGTTCAGCGTCCCGCCGACGTTCACGTCGTAGAACTCCGAGGGCGACGGCGACCAGAAGCGGTAGATGGCGGCGGCGTGGAAGACGAACCGGCTCCCCTTCACCGCCAGCGCGACGGCCTCGCGGTCGCGGACGTCGGCCTCGATGCACTCGACGTCGAGCCCCTCGAGGTTGCTCGAGGCGGCTCCCGGCTGGAGGAGCACCGCCACCGACGCCCCGCGCTCGATGAGCACCCGGGTGACGGCCGAGCCGATGAACCCGCCGGCGCCGGTCACGAGCACACGGTCGCCGGGCCGAACCGCGAGCGGCGCCGGTCCGGGGGCGCTCACCTCGTGCTCACGTGGTAGCGGTGCCAGCTGGTCACGCCCGCTCGCGGTGCAGCGCGCTCTTGGCGAGCGTCTTGCCGAACTCGAAGACGAGCGAGGAGTTGCGGTGCGCGTCGTTCAGCACGTCGTCGAGCGCCTCGATGAAGTAGGAGACCTCCGCCTCGCCGATGATGAGCGGCGGCAGCAGCTTGACCACGTTCACGTTGTCGGCGGCGACCTGGGTGAGGATGCGGTGGCGGTTGAAGAGCGGGCCGACGATCAGCTGCGAGAAGAGCCCCTTGCGGGCGCCCTCCATCATCTTCCAGCGTGACTTCAGCCTGAGCGACGACGGCTCGCCGAAGACGAGGCCGATCATGAGCCCCTCCCCGCGCACCTCCTGGAAGAGCTCGTAGCGCTCGAGGAGCGGCGTGAGCGCCGAGCGGAAGAGCTCGCCGGTCTGGCGGGCCCGCTCGACGACGTGCTCGTCGTCGAGCACCTGCAAGGTGGCGAGGCCCGCCGTCATGGCGAGCTGGTTGCGCCCGAAGGTGCTCGAGTGCACGACCGCCCGCTCCATCTTCGAGTAGACGGCGTCGAACACCTCGGCCGAGCAGAGGGTGGCGCCGACCGGGACGTAGCCGCCCGAGAGCGCCTTCGAGATCGTGATCATGTCCGGGCTCACGCCGTAGTGCTCGTGGGCCCACATCCGTCCGGTCCGCCCGAGGCCGGTCTGCACCTCGTCGGCGACGAAGAGCGTGCCGTGGGTGCGACACAGCTCCTCGACCCCCCGCCAGTACTCGGCCGGCGCGACGAAGACGCCCTTTCCCTGGATGAGCTCGACGACGAAGGCGGCGACGTCGCCCCGGCGCAGCTCGGACTCGAGGGCGGCGAGGTCGCCGAAGGGGACCGAGTCGGCGCCCGGCAGGAGCGGCCCGAAACCGTCCCGGAACTCGCGGCCGCCGTTCAGCGACAGGGCGCCGTTGGTGAGCCCGTGGAAGGAGTGGTCGGCGTGGAGCACCCGTGGCCGGTGGGTGGCGTACTTCGAGAACTTGATGGCGCACTCGATCGCCTCCGCCCCCGAGTTGGAGAAGAAGCACCGCTGGATCCGCTGGTGGCACCGCCCGACGAGCTCCTTCGCGAGCAGGCCGGGGAGGAGGGCGCAGTCCAGCTGCACGAGGTTCGGCAGGTCGAGGTCGAGGGCGTCGTGCAGCGCCTTCTTCACCACCGGGTGCGAACGGCCAAGGGCGTAGACGCCGAAGCCCGAGAGGAAGTCCAGGTAGCGGGCTCCGTCGCGGTCGTAGAGATAGGCGCCCTCGCCCCGCTCGTAGAAGCGGTCGAAGCCGAGGGTCTTCAGCACCTTGGCCAGCTGCGGGTTCAGGAACTCCTGGTGCAGCTTGAAGTTCTCGCCTTGATGCGCCTCCATCAGGGCGCGGAGATCGAAGCTCATACGTCCTCCCGACTCGCTTTCGAGCCTAGTTGCGGCCAAGGCCGAGAGGGGTGCCCCGGTAGGCTCGTGGCATGTCTTCAGCCTTCCGACAGAGTGGTCGGGGGGACCAGGAGCGAACCGGGCGGAGCGTCATCGCGCCCGGGGACGTCCACGAGGTCCTCGACCGCCACCTCCTCGTCGAGGCCTTCCCCTTCGTCCTCGACGTCTCGAAGAGCCACGGCTCGTTCCTCGTCGATGCGCGGGACGGCACCGAGTACCTCGACCTCTACTCGTTCTTCGCCTCGTCGCCCCTCGGGATGAACCCGCCGGGGCTGGCCGACGACCCCGACTTCCTCTCCGAGCTCGCCTCCGTCGCGGTCAACAAGCCGGCGAACGCCGAGATCGCCACCACGCAGCTGGCCCAGTTCGTCGAGACCTTCTCGCGGGTGCTCGGCGACCCGGCGCTGCCCGACCTCTTCTTCATCGAGGGCGGCGCCCTCGCGGTCGAGAACGCCCTCAAGGTCGCCTTCGACTGGAAGTCGCGCCGCAACGAGGAGGCCGGGCGCTCCCGGGACCTCGGCGGCCAGGTGATGCACCTGCGCCACGCCTTCCACGGCCGGAGCGGCTACACGCTGTCGCTCACCAACACCGACCCGGTGAAGATCGACCGCTACCCGAAGTTCGCCTGGCCGCGCATCTCCTCGCCGGCGGTCACCTTCCCGCTCGAGGAGCACCTCGCCGAGGTCGAGGAGCTCGAGCGGAAGGCCCTCGAGGAGGCCGAGGCGGCGTTCGACCGGAACCCGCACGACATCTGCTGTTTCGTCTTCGAGCCCATCCAGGCCGAGGGGGGCGACCGGCACCTGCGGGCCGAGTTCCTCCAGGCGATGCAGGCGCTCTGCCACCGCTACGACGCGCTGTTCATCGTCGACGAGGTGCAGACCGGGGCCGGTGCCACCGGCACGCCGTGGTGCTACCAGCAGCTCGGCCTCGAGCCGGACGTCGTCGCCTTCGGCAAGAAGGTGCAGCTCGGCGGCATCATGGCGGGCCGGCGCGTCGACCAGGTGCCGGAGAACGTCTTCCGCGTGCCCGGCCGCATCAACTCCACCTGGGGCGGCAACCTCGTGGACATGGTGCGCTCCACCCGGCTGCTCGAGATCGTCGAGGAGACCGACGCCATGGGCAACGCCCGCCGGGAGGGCGAGCACCTGCTCGCCCGGCTCGAGGAGCTCGCCCGGCGCTTCGCCTCGGTGCGCAACCCACGCGGCCGCGGCGTCCTCGCCGCCGTCGACCTGCCGGACGCCGCGGCACGCGACGCCGTCCTCACGGCGCTACGTGAGGACGAGCACGTCCTCGCCCTCGCCTGCGGGGAGCGGTCGCTGCGCGTGAGGCCGAACCTCCTCGTGACGCCGGACGTCATCGACCAGGCCTGCGACGCCCTCGGGCGCGTCCTCGAGAGGCTCTCGGCGTGACGGCCCCCAGGGTCTGCGCCTCGATCGTCGGCGGGAAGCCGGTCGAGGGCGACGTCGCCTCGACCCTCTCCTCGACCAACCCCGCCCGGCTGAGCGACGTCGTGGCCGAGGTGTCCCTCGCCTCCTCGCGGACCTTCCTCGAGGCGAGCCGCGTCGCCAAGCAGGCGCAGCGCGACTGGGCCAGGGTGCCGGCACCCGTCCGCGGCCGGGTCGTCGCCGAGATCGGCCGCATCGTCGAGGCCAACAAGGAGCCCCTCGCCCGCCTCGTCACCCGCGAGGTCGGAAAGCCGCTCGCCGAGTCGCTCGGCGAGGTGCAGGAGATCATCGACACCTGCGACTTCTTCCTCGGAGAGGGGCGGCGCCTCTACGGCGAGACCGTGCCTTCGGAGATGCGGGACAAGGCGCTGTTCACCTTCCGGGTGCCGGTCGGCTCGGTCGCCGTCGTGACGGCCGGCAACTTCCCCGTGGCGGTGCCCTCCTGGTACCTCGTGCCGGCCCTGCTCTGCGGCAACTCCGTCGTGTGGAAGCCGGCCGAGTACTCGGCGGCCGTCGCCACGGCGCTCTTCGAGTGCTTCGTCGCTGGGGGCCTACCGGAGGGGGTCCTCAACCTCGTCCTGGCCGATGGCGCAGAGACCTTCGGCGGGCTCGAGGCGGCGCTCGCCGAGGCGGTCGTCGACAAGGTCGGTTTCACGGGCTCCTCGGCGGTGGGCTCCCGGATCGGCGAGCTCTGCGGGAGGTACGTGCAGTCGGCCTGCCTCGAGCTCGGCGGCAAGAACCCCATGGTGATCATGCCGGACGCCGATCTCGACCTCGCCGTCGAGGGGGCGCTCTTCTCCGGCTTCGGCACCGCCGGGCAGCGCTGCACGTCACTTGGGACCGCCATCGTGCACGAGTCGCTCCACGACGAGTTCCTCGAGCGGCTGCTCGAGCGGCTCGACTCCGCCCCGCTCGGCGACCCGTTCGAGCCGGTGCTGTACGGCCCGATGCTCGACGAGCGGTTCGCCGTCCGCTTCCTCGAGTACCTGGCCACGCTCGTCGAGCCCCACCACCGCCTGCTCGGGGCGTCGTCGCCCGGCCGCATCACGTCGGCCTCGCCTCGGGCGGGTTTCGTCGGCGACCCCGACGAGGGCGTCTTCTGCCACCCGGCGGTCGTCGACGGGGTCAGGCTCGAGGACGAGCTCGCCCGCACCGAGACGTTCGGGCCGCTCGTCGGCGTCGCCACCTTCGGTTCCTTCGAGGAGGCGATGGAGCTCGCCAATTGCTCCGGCTACGGGCTCTCCTCGTCGATCTACACCGACTCGCCGAAGGCCGCCTTCGAGTTCCGCCGGCTGATCTCGGCCGGCATGGTGAGCGTCAACAACTCGACGTCGGGCGCCGAGGCGCACCTGCCCTTCGGCGGCAACGGGCGCTCGGGGAACGGGAGCCGCCAGTCGGGCAAGTGGGTGCTCGACCAGATGACCAGGTGGCAGTCGATGAACTGGGACTACTCGGGCCGGCTGCAGAAGGCGCAGATGGACACCGACACGATCGTGGCGGACCGGGAGTTCCAGGTCCTTCCCTAGCGGCTGGGGGTGTCGCCTCCGTTCCCTGCCGGCGCCGCCCAATACGCGTCCCCTGCTCCCGCAGCCGCGCCCGCACGCGTCCCTTGACCCGCCCGCACGCGTCCCTTTTGGTCGCCCGGACGCGTCCCTTCGTGAGTTAAAGCCAACATCGTGCTATAGCTCAACAAGCGATGCGATTCGGCCGGCGCGAACGCGGCCGGGCTCAGCGTGTCGGCGGCTTCGAGGTCCCGGTGTAGGGCCTCGCCATCGGCCCGATCGCATCGAGGTCGACCTCGACGAACGACGCTCCCTCTCGCCCGAGCGCCTCGCCGAGGGCCCGCTCGTAGTCCTCGACCGTGCCGACGCGGGCGGCGGCGAGACCGAACGCCCTCGCCACGGCGGCGAAGTCGGGGTGCCCGAGCTCGACACCGATCGTTCGCTCGTACTGCCGGCGCTGGATGTTGCGGAGGATCCCGTAGCCGCCGTCGTTGAAGCACACCACGATGCCCGGCAGGTCCTCCTCGACGAGGGTGGCGAGCTCGCCGAGCGACTGCGAGAGCCCCCCGTCGCCGACCATGAGCACGGCGTGACCCGCAGCGCCGAGCCGTGCGGCCGTGGCCGAGCCGACGAGGTGGGGAAGGCCGAGGCCGATCGCGAAGCCGTTCGGCATGATCGCCGAGCGCGGGCGGCTCACCGGAAGGAGGCGGTTTCCCCACGTGTAGGCGGGGATGGTCGAGTCCTTCACGACGACGGTGCCGGGCGGCAGCGACCGCTCGGTGGCGTCGAGGAGGCCTTCCTGGGCGCCGAGGGTCGAGCGGAGGCGCGTCCTGGCGGACTCGGTCGCCGCCCGCACCCGCTCCGGCCACGACGGCTCGGCGGTTGGCTCCGCACCCTGCCCGTCGCTCAGCTCGCGGAGGATCGCCTCGAGGGTCTCGCGGGCGTCGCCGCGCACCGCGACCGAGGCCTCGTAGTTCAGGCCGGGCCGCTCCGGCTCGACGTCGATCTGCACGAGCGTCCCGGGCAGCTCCATCGCCCAGTTCTCGGTGTTCGTGCCCTGGTAACGCGTGCCCACGGCGATGAGGACATCGGCCTCACGGCAAATGGCCCGCACGTCAGGGTCCCAGGTGAGGTTGCCGATGCAGAGCGGGTCCGTCTCGGGCAGGACCCCTCTGCCGTTCGGGCTCGTGAGGACCCCCGCCGACAGGCGCCGGCTCAGCTCACCGACCAGCTCGGCGGCTCCTGAGGCGACGGCCCCTCCGCCGGCCCAGATGAGCGGCCGGCGCGCCGCGGCGATCGCCTCGCTCGCTCGGCGGACCTCGGACGGCTCGGGAGGGCGGAACGGCTCGGGGGTGAGCAGCCGGTCGACGAGGCTCGACGCCTCGACGACCGAGTCGGAGTACTGCAGGTCGATCGGGAGCTCGACGGAGACCGGACCGCGCGGCCACTCGAGAGCCGTCCCCACCGCCTCGGCGACGACGGGGGCGATGTCGTCGGCCGACACGGCTCGAAGGACCCGCTTCGACAGCGCGTCGAGCATCGCTGGCTGGTCCGGGACCTCGTGGATGAACCCCCGGCCGCCGTCGAGATAGCGGGAGTCGATCTGCCCTGTGAGGTGGAGCACGGGCGTGCCGGAGACGTACGCCTCGAGGAGGCCCCCCATCGCGTTGGCGGCGCCCGGCCCCGTCGAGGTGACGGCGACGCCGAGCCCGCCGGTCACCCGGGCGTAGGCGTCGGCCGCCCCGGAGGCGGCCTGCTCGTGGCGGACCGTGACCGCCCGGATGCTCCCGCGTCGGGCGAGTGCGTCGTAGATGGGCAGGTTGTGGACGCTCGGGATCCCGAACAGGACCTCGACGCCGGCTCGCTCGAGGACGTCGACCACGGCGTCGCCGCCGGTGTGCTCGGCCATGACTCGACTACCGCCTCCTTCGGCTGCCCGATCACGGTAGCCAAACCGCGGCCTTGACCGAGGCGGCCCTCGACCATCCCCGTCGTGCGCGCACCCCTTCTGTATCTTCGCCCCAGTGGCTGATTTCTGCTTCGTGCACGCCGCCGACCTGCATCTCGACGCTCCTTGCAAGGGCATCGGGCGGACTGCGCCGCACGTTGCCGCCGCGCTCCGCGAGGCGTCGCTCGAGGCCTTCGACCGGCTCGTCGAGCTGTGCCTCGAGCGGGAGGCCGCCTTCCTCGTCCTCGCCGGCGACCTCTACGACGGGCCCACGCACGGCCTGCGGGCGCAGCTGCGGCTGCGCGACGGCCTTGCCCGGCTGTCCGGTGCCGGCATCGCGAGCTTCCTCGTGCACGGCAACCACGACCCGCTCGAGACCGGCTGGTCGGCCGTCGCCGACCGATGGCCCGAGCGGGCGGTCGTCTTCCCGACCGACTCGGTCGGCGTCGAGGTGGTCCAGCGCGGCGGTGAGACCCTCGCCGTCGTCCAGGGCATCAGCTACTCGCGCCGCGACGTCCGGGACAATCTCGCCCTCCGTTTCCGGCGCCAGCCCTCGGCGGCCCTGCAGGTCGGCGTCTTGCACTGCGCGGTGGCCGGCGCGTCCGACGGGCACGCCGCCTACAGCCCGTGCTCGCTCGAGGACCTGCGCGGCGTCGGCCTCGACTACTGGGCCCTCGGGCACATCCACGCCGGCCGGGTCCTCTCGGGCCGCCCGCACGGCGCCGAGCCGTGGGTCGTCTACCCCGGCACCTTGCAGGGAAGGAGCCCGAGGCCTGGCGAGCTCGGGCCGAAGGGGGCGACGGTCGTCGAGGTGCGCGACGGCCGCGTGGCGTCGCTCGAGGAGGTGGAGTGCGACCGGGTCCGCTTCGAGGCCGCCGAGCTCGACCTGTCGGCCGAGCCTGGCTGCGACTCGCTCGCCGGGCTGCGGGACACCCTGGCCGATCGGGCGTTCGCGCTCCTCGAGGCGGCCGGCGGCCGCTCGCTCGTGCTCCGCGCCCGACTGGTCGGAAGGACGCCGCTCGCCGCCGAGCTCAAGCGCAGCGGCATGCTCGACGACCTCGTCTCGAGCCTTCGCGACGACGCCCCGTCGCTCGACCCCTTCTGCTGGTGGGACCAGCTGGTCGACCTCACCCGGCCCGACCTCGACCTGGCGGCGCTGCGCGACGGGGGTGACTTCGTGGCGGACCTTGTCGCCCTCGCCGACACCCTCGCGTGCGAGCCGGCCGGCCCGAGCGGGGACACGGCGAGGGCCGCCCTCTGCGAAGGGCTTCCCGCGCCGCTCCGCCAGCGAGCCGAGCGCCTGCTCGACGACGACCCCTCGCTCTGGGCCGAGCTCGTCTCGGACGGCCTCACCCTCGCGCTCGACCGCCTGGGTGTCGGGGCGGAGGCCGAGTCGTGAGGATCGCTCGTGTGTCGGTCGACGGCTACGGGCCGCTCCGGGAGCTCGACCTCGAGCTCGGCGCCGGCCTCACCGTGCTCGCCGGGCCCAACGAGGCCGGGAAGTCGACCCTCCTCGGTTTCTGCACGGCCATGTTGTTCGACTTCCCGCGCAAGGGGTCGGCCGGGTTCGGGCCGCCGTTGCGCGGCGGCCGGCACGGCGGCTCGCTCTCGGTCGTCGACGACTCGGGCGACCCCTGGACGATCGAGCGCTACACCACCCCTTCGCGCTCGCTCGTGGTGCACCGGCCGGACGGGACGCTCGGTGGCGAGCCGGAGCTCCGCCACCTCCTCGGCGGCGCGAGCGCCGAGCTCTTCGCGGCCGTCTTCGCCGTCGACCTCGACGGCCTCGCCACCGTGCGCAGCGTCTCGAGCGACGAGGTGCGGGAGGCCCTCTTCACCTCTGCAGTGCTCGGGCAGCGGCGCTCCGCCTCCAAGGCGATCCAGGAGCTCCAGGGGGAAAGGCTGCTGCTCGCACGCCCGCGGAACGGTGACGCCAGGGCGAACCTGCTGGCCTCCGAGCTGCAGGCCATCCGGACCGAGCTCAGCGAGGCACGGCGGGCCGCCGACGGGCTCGGGGGAACCCGGGCGCTGCTCGAGGCTCTCGACGACGAGCGCGACCAGCTCCGCGGCGTCGAGGCGTCGCTGTCGCGCAGGGCCGACGAGCTCGAGCTGCTCGAGCGCGCATGGGAGCGCCTCGGCGACGGCCGCGAGGCGGCCGACCGGCTGGCGGACCTCCCACCGCTCGAGCCTCAGCTGAAGCGCCTCCTCGAGTACGAGGACGAGGTCCGGGCCTCCGCCGTGGGCTGGTCGGGCCACCTCGAGCGCCTCGGGCAGCGCGACAGGCTCCTCACCCAGCTGGCCGGGCTGAGCGGGCGGATCTCGTCCGGTCTGTCGTCGCTCGGCGGGCACATGTCCGAGGACGGGGTGCTCGCCGTCCGCCACGACGTCGTGACCCGCGAGCAGCTGCGCAGGATCGAGGCGACCCGTCAGGGGCTCGCCGGTCGCCTGGAGGACGCCCGGAGGGCGGCCGAGTCCGCCGCCCGCGATCTCCTCGCCGTCGAGCAGGCCCGCCCCGATCCGCCCAGCGTGGCTGGCTCGGAGGCGGCGACGCCCGCCCCGGCGCCCGAGCTCGAGGCTCGGGCCCGCTCCCTCGCAGAGCTGCGGCGCCGGCTCGCAGACCGCCAGCTCCTCGCCGCCGCCATGGCGCAGGACGCGGCCGCACCTCGATCCGCGAGCCCTCGCACCCTTCCGGTCGTGATGGCGCTCGGCGGAGCCGTCCTGGCGGTGCTCGCCGTCGTCGCCGTCGTGACGAGGGCGAGCACGGCCCTGTCCGTCGGCTGCGGCACCCTCTCTCTCGCCGCCCTCGTCGCGGCGGGCGTCCTCGCCTGGCGGGGCGTGCGCGCGGCGCGGGGGGCGATCACGCCGGACGCCGAGGCGGAGACGTCCGACGCCGGTCGGAGCGAGCCGGCCCGCCGCCGCCGTCAGTTCGAGGAGCTGGACCAACGGATCGCCCTGCTGGCGAGCCTTCTCGGCATGGGCGCCCACCCCACCTCGAGCGACGTCGAGGTCGAAGCGGGCCGCATCGAGGATGCCAGGGCGGCCCGCCGCCTGCTCGACCAGGCCGAAGAACGTGTGGGGCGCGCACGCGGGGCCGTGGCGTCCGCCGACTCGCTGCTGCGGGAGATCGAGGCGCAGCTCGTCGAGTGCGACCACGACTTCGCCCGCTGGAGGGAGGTCGCAGGGCTGCCCGACGGTTTCGGCATGGCCGCCGCAAGCGAGGCGCTCGAGCTCGCCGCGCAGGTCCAGGAGGACGTGGCCGGCCGCCGGCGGATCGAGGCGGCGCTCAGCACCCTCGGCGATCAGATCGAGTCGTACGCCGGCGGGCTCGCCCGGCTGGCGGCCGACCTCGACGACGAGCTGCCGCCCGTCCCGGCCGAGCAGGCGGTGTGGCTCGAGGGCCGCTCGTCCGAGCTCGAGGAGTGCCGGCAGCTTGCGGTGCAACGGGCCATGCTCGAGCAGACGGTGAGCCGCGCCGAGCAGGAGGTCGCCCACCTGCTCGGCACCGGGGAGCGGGCGGAACAGCTCCGCGACGAGCTCGAGCGTGGTGCCCTGCTCGACTGGCAGCGCGAGCACCAGGAGCTGCGCAGGTCGCTCGCCGCGGCGCGTGAGGAGGAGGAGCGGCTCGTCCGCCAGCACGAGACGGCCCGGCTCGAGCTCGACGAGCTCCTGTCGTCGACCCGCATCTCCGAGCTCGAGGCTCGCGAGGCCGAGACCGAGGCGGAGCTCGACGACGTCCTCCGCCGGGTCATGACGCTCGGCTGCGCGCGGGCGCTCATCTCGACGACCCTCGACCGGCACGAGTCCGAGCGCCAGCCGGAGGTGTTGCGCCGGGCGGGCGATCACTTCCGCAGGATCACCTCCGGGCGCTACGAGCGGATCACCGTCGACCCCACCGAAGCCGCCCGCCCGGTGGTGCGGGCCGTCTCGGCGAGGGGCGAGAGCGTCGACGCCGCCGTGCTCAGCCGCGGGACGGCCGAGCAGCTGTACCTCTCGCTTCGCCTCGGGCTCGCCGAGGAGTTCGCAGAGCGCGCCGTCGCTCTTCCGGTCGTGCTCGACGACGTCCTCGTGAACTTCGACGAGGAGCGCGCGAGGGCCGTCGTCGAGGACCTCGCAGAGACGGCGACGCGCCGGCAGGTGCTGCTGTTCACCTGCCACCCCCACATCGTGAAGCTCGTCGAGGAGACCCTCGAGGAACCCCGCGTCGTCCGGCTCGAGCGGGTCTGAGAGCCGGCCGGGACCGCCGCCGCCCGCTCAGATCTGCAGCGAGCAGAAGGGCGGTCGGGCCGTCGAGAAGAGTCGGTCGGCGAAGGCCAGGCGCTCCTCCGAGGAGGGCGTGACCAGCCCCGACTCCGCAAGGTCGGCCAGGCGGACCCCGCCGAGGTAGGCAGACGCGAGCACGCGGGCGTCGAGGGTCAGGTCCGGTGCGGCGCCGCCGGAGCCACCGGGGCCGCCGGGCTCGCCCACCCGCTCGACGGTCGCCTGGACCGTGTCGGGCGCGACGAACCCGGACGCTCCGGACGGCGCGCTCGAGCCTCCCGCGACGAGGCGGTACCGCCCGCTGTTCCAGGGACAGAAGCCGTCGTGGACGTCGATCACGAGCGACCCCTCGGCCGAGTAGCCGCGGGCCCCGAGCGCCCGCTCCACGTCGACCAGGCGAAGCCATGTCCGCTCGCCGTACTGGCACACGCGCAGCTCTCGGTGGTCTTCGAGCATCCAGCGAAGCGGCTCGTCGAGTGGGCGACCCCGCGTCCGTACCTCCTCCACGAGGTCGATGCCGAGGACGAAGTTCCACAGCGCCACGTAGGCGGCCTTGGTCACCGTGACGAAGCGCTCGAGGAAGACGGCCCGGTTGGGCCACGGCATCGCCTGGTCGATCGGTGCGACCCGGTACGAGACGGCCCCGTCGACGCGGTCCCCCTCGGAATAGAAGGCGAAGAAGCGCTGCCGGGCCTCCTCCTGGCTGTGCGCTCCTTCGACGTCGAGGAACTCGCCCGGCAGCGGGTCGATCTCGCCCGCTCGCGTCGGGGCGTGATCGGCCAGGAGCGCCGGGAAGACCTCCCGTGCCTCCGGGGCGCTCGCCATCCTGAGGTCGCCCTCGGGGACGACGGGCGTCGGCTCGGCAAGGCGCGCCCGCTTGCTGAGCACGTACCTCGCACCGAAGGTCGCCGGGCCGTAGCCGTAGCGCCCGTAGATGGTCCCCTCGCTCGCGTACAGCGTGGCGAACGGCTCGTCACGGGCGCGGATGTCGTCCAGCTGGTGCCGCATCATCGCCGTCAGACGGCCCTGCCGGCGGTGGGTGGGCGCGACAGAGACGCCGACGACGGCTGCGGTGGGCTCACGCCGGCCGCCCGGAAGCGTCGTCCGGGTCGGGATCGAGACTGCGACGCCCACGATGTCGCCGGTGTGGTCGCGCGACACCGTGGTCCGTGTCGCATCGGAGGTCTTGACGAGCGCCTCGACCGCCGCTTCCGACATCCGCTCGCCGAACCCGGCTGCGTCGGTCTCGAAGGTCCGGGCGATCTCGTGTGGCTCGAGCGATCCGGTGCTGATCTCCACGTGCCGGGGCATGCGGCGAGTTTCGCATGCACCGCGGGCCCTCAGGACAGGGCCGGCCGAAACGACCGTCGCGGCAGCCCCCTCGGGCCGGCGCCGGGTCGCCCTCAGGAGGCGGCCGGCCCGCGCTCCTTCTCGATCGTCTTGCGGATGAGCTCGACGCGCTCCTCGGAGGCGTTGGCGTCGCTCCCCTTCTCGGCGACGAGCGCCATGCGGTCGGCCTCCGCTTCGGCGGCGGCGCCGGCGTCGGCCGCCGCCAAGCGGGCCTCGATGCCTTCGGCGACGAGCCGCTCCGCCTCGGCGACGAGGGCCTCGACCATCTCGTCCTCGGGGACGACGCGGACGATCTGACCCTTGATGAACAGGTGCCCGCGCTTGCGCCCGGCGGCGATGCCGAGGTCCGCCTCGCGGGCCTCGCCAGGCCCGTTCACGACACAACCCATCACGGCCACCTGGATCGGGAGGTTCTTCTCCTCGAGCGCCGCCTGCGCGGCCTTGGCGACCCCGATCACGTCGATCTCGGCTCGTCCGCACGACGGGCAGGCGATGAGGTCGAGGCCCTTTCGCTCGCGCAGGCCCAGCGCCTCGAGGAGCTGGCGACCTGCCCGCGCCTCCTCGACCGGGTCCGCCGTCAGGGAGTAGCGGATGGTGTCCCCGATGCCCTCGGCGAGCAGCGTGGCGATCCCCGCGGTCGCCTTGATGAGGCCGGCCGGCGGCGGGCCGGCCTCGGTCACGCCGAGGTGGAGCGGGTGGTCGAAGGACTCCGAGGCGAGTCGGTAGGCCTCGATCATGAGCGGCACGCTCGACGCCTTCACGGAGATCTTCACGTCGCGGAAGTCGACCTCCTCGAAGTAGGCGAGCTCCATGCGGGCGCTCTCGACGAGCGCTTCGGGCGTCGCCCCCCCGAACCGCTTGTAGAGGTCGGGGTGCAGCGAGCCGGCGTTGACACCGATCCGGATCGGGACGCCGCGGTCGCGCGCCTCGGCCGCCACGAGCTTGATCTCCTCGGGCTTGCGGAGGTTGCCGGGGTTGAGCCGCAGGCCGTGCACACCGGCTTCGAGCGCCGCGAGCGCCATCTCGTGGTGGAAGTGGATGTCCGCCACGATCGGGACGGGCGAGCGCGGCACGATGCGGGCGAGGCCCTCCGCGGCCGCCTGCTCGTTGCAGGTGCAGCGCACGATGTCGGCGCCCGCTCCGGCGAGGGCGTAGATCTGGCTCAGCGTCGCGTCGACGTCCGCCGTCTTCGTCACGGTCATCGACTGGACGCTCACGGGGGCTCCGTCCCCGATGGCGATGTCGCCGACCATGATGCGGCGGGTCGGGCGCCGCTCGGCCATCGTCACAGGCTCTCGTGGCATTGCGGTCAGCCTACCGGCGGGCTCCCGGCCGCCAGTGGCCGCCAGCCCCGCTCGGGCCGCCCACCCCGCTAACCGCCTGGCAGGTGGGTCGGCTGGACGATGTTGGCGTACAGGGCTCCGAGGCCGATGAGCACGATGAAGGCGAGGAACACGTAGGCGACGGGCAGGAGCTTGGTGACGTCGGCGTGGTAGCGCCGGCCTCGCCGCGAGCGGATCCGCTCGTAGACGGCGATGGCGACATGGCCCCCGTCGAGCGGCAGCATCGGGAAGAGGTTGATGAGCCCGACGAAGAGGTTGATCTCGGCCAGCAGCAGGAGCAGGCTGCCGACGTTCTGCCCCGCAGCCTGCGAGCCGATCTGCACCGCGCAGACGAGCGAGCAGATCGACGGCGAGCTGGTCGCTCCCGAGCCGGCCGTGGCGTTCCCGTTCGAGTTCGACCCCGCCGTCGCCACCTGGTGGGCGAAGCTGCTCAGGCCGTGGAGGGAGAAGACCTGGGCGATGCTCTGGCCGGTCGACGACACGAGCGACCCGAGCTCGGCTCCGGCCCGCGGCACCGCCGCCAACGGGTTCACGGCCTGGGTGGCGTAGTTGGAGAGGGTGACACCGATGACGCCGACCGGGTGCGAGCCGCTGTAGCGATGCGCGACCCCACCCACGATCTCGGTCACGCCCCGCTCGTCCACCGGCCGGATGACGAGCGACACCTGGTGGCCGGCGCGGTCGACCACCAGGTGGAGAGCCTTCCCGGTGCTGTGGTTGATCTCGGAGATGAAGGCGTTCTCGCCGTGCACGGGGCGCCCGTCGACCGAGACGAACCGGTCGCCGCTCCGGAGGCCCGCCAGCTGGGCGGGCGACTGCCGCCCTTTGAAGGAGACGAGGGAGACGACGTAGGGCTGTACCTGGTGAGGCCACCCGATGAAGGCGAAGGTCGACCAGACGAGCAGGAAGGCGAGCAAGAAGTGGACGAGCGAGCCGGCGCTCGCCACGAGCGCCCTGCGTGGGAACGTCGCCTGCCGGTAGCTGCGCGGCTCGTCGAGAGGGGCGACCTCCTCGAGGGTGGTCATGCCGACGATCTTCACGTAGCCGCCCGCCGGCAGCGCCTTCACGCCGTACTCGGTCTCGCCCCGGCGGACCGACCACAGGCGCGGGCCGAAGCCGAAGAAGTACTCGGTCACCTTCATCCCGCTCCACTTCGCGGTGGCGAAGTGGCCGAGCTCGTGCGCCATCACCATGGCGACGAGTGCGAGGACGACGACGAGCACACCGACGGCGTGCAGCAGGACGGCGACGACGACGCCGACGGCCACGACGAGCCCGAGCCGGGCGAGCGCCCAGCCGATGGGGGCGCTCTGCGGCGCCGGGGGCGGGGGCGGAGAGGAAGTGGGTGGGGTGGCGGCGAGCGGCCGCGTGGGCGAGCTCACGGCGCCACGGCCTCCTCGACCGCCCGCAGCGCGACCCGGCGAGCCTCGGCGTCGGCGGCGAGGACGTCCTCCACCGTGCGCAGCTCCGTCGGCTCGTGGCGCGCCAGGGTCGCCTCCACGACGGTCGCGATGGCCGCCCAGCCGAGCCGGCCTTCGAGGAACGCCGCCACGGCCACCTCGTTGGCGGCGTTCAGCCAGCACGGGGCGCTGCCGCCGAGACGACCGGCCTCGTAGGCGAGCCGCAGGCAGAGGAAGGTCTCGATGTCCGGGAGCTCGAAATCGAGGCGCCCGAGCGACGTCCAGTCGATGGCGCCGTAGGCGACGTCGAAGCGCTCGGGATAGGACAGGGCGTAGCTGATCGGCAGGCGCATGTCGGGCCGTGAGAGCTGGGCGACCGTGGCGCCGTCCCTGAACTCCACCATCGAGTGGACGACGGACTGCGGATGCACGACCACATCGATGGCGTCGAAACCCACGCCGAAGAGCTGGTTCGCCTCGATGACCTCGAGACCCTTGTTCATGAGCGTCGAGGAGTCGACGGTGATCTTCGGGCCCATGCTCCAGGTCGGGTGGCAGAGCGCCTCCTCGATGGTGACGGACTGCAGCTCGTCGAGCCTCCGGCCACGGAACGGCCCTCCGCTCGCCGTGATGATCAGGCGGGCGACCTCCGCCGTCGGGCGCCCGCCGAGGCACTGGTGGATGGCGCAGTGCTCCGAGTCGACGGGCAGGATCTCGGCCCCCGGTGAGCGCCGCGCCTCCTGCACGACGGGCCCGCCGGCGATGAGCGACTCCTTGTTGGCGAGCGCCAGGCGTGAGCCGGAGCGGAGCGCCTCGACGGTCACGCCGAGCCCGGCGAACCCGACCACGCCGTTCACGACGACGTCGCCCTCGCTCGCGATCGACTGGAGCGCCCCCGGCCCGACGCGCACCTCCGTTCCCGGCGGCACCGCGTCCTCGAGCGCGGAGGCCTTCGACTCGTCCGCCAGCGCCACGACCTTGGGAGCGAGGAGGCGCGCCTGCTCCGCCAGGGCGTCCACCGACGACCCGCTTCCGATCGCGACCACCTCGAAGCGCTCGGGCAACGCCCGGATGACGTCGATCGCCTGCGTGCCGATCGAGCCGGTCGAGCCGGCGAGGACGACGCGCGTGCGCTCTGCCACGGCCCCCTCCTCCTAGTGGAAGGCCCGTGCGAGGAAGTACGTGGCCGGCAGCACGAACAGGAGGGCGTCCACCCGGTCGAGGAGTCCCCCGTGGTGCGGGAGGAGCGTGCCCATGTCCTTCAGGCGCAGGTCGCGCTTCACCATCGACTCGGCGAGGTCGCCGAAGGGCGCCACGACCGCCACGACGACCCCGAGCTCGGCGGCGTGGCGGAGCGTCCAGGGAGCCATCTGCGAGGTGATGGCGAGCGCCACGACGAGGGCGCAGACGCTGCCGCCGATGAGGCCCTCCCAGGTCTTGTTCGGGCTCACGAAGGGCGCCAGCTTGTGGCGACCGAGCAGGCTGCCGAACAGGTACCCCCCGACGTCGTAGGCGACGGTCGCCTCGATGGCGCCGAGGAGGTAGGCCAGCCCGTGCCGGGCCGGGAACGGCCCCGGCGAGAGGAGGAGGCCGGCGAAGGCGCTCAGGCCACCGATCCACAACCAGCCGAGCAGGGTGGCCGACAGGTTCTGAACCGGGCGCGCCCGTGTCAGCCCGACGACGTACCAGCAGAACGACAGGACGACGACGAGCGCCGTGACAAGGAGGACGCCCTCCGGGCCCTTCTCGTAGGCGGCCACCGCTGCGCCGGGCGTGGCGAGCAGGCCGAGCAGCGCGGCGGGCCGGTAGTGGGCGCGGCGGAGCGCCTGGTAGAACTCGGCGAGGGCGATCGTGAAGCCGAGGCAGGCGAGGGCGAGCACCGCCTCGTTGCCGGCGAGGAAGCACAGCAGGGTCACCCCTCCGACCGCCAGACCCGTGACCGTCGCCACGACCGGGCTGCGGCGGCCACCGGCGGCGACCGGCTCGACCCGGTCGAGGTCGAAGGGCTCGTTCGGAGCGCCTCCGGCCGCGGCGCCTCCGGCCGCCGCTCCCGCGGCGGCGGCAGCGCCGGCGGCGGCCGCCGCGACCGCTCCGGCCGAGGTGCTCCCGGGCGACCGCTCCTCGGCACCGGGTTCGTCACCCTTGTCGGATCGCGCGGCTCGCCCGGCGAACTTCACACGACCCCGGGGCGGCACTGGCCCTTTCGGCGGGACGGCGACCGTCGGGTCGAGGGCGCCGGGATGGCCAGCCGGCATCTCGTCCCACACGCCCGCCTCCGCGGCAGGCTCGCGAAGCGGCGGGGCATCGTTCTCGGCGCGCGACGGCGTGGCGGCGCCCGGCTCTGCGACGGTGAACGACCGGCCCGGGCCCTGGCGACGGCCGGTGGGCGGCCGCTGCTCCCCGAGGTCGTCTACGGGCGCGTCCCCGACCGGTGCCTGCGCCCGCGTCTCGTCGGCCGCCTCGCCCGGGGAGCGCGCACCCCGCCCCCGACCGAAGGGGAGCCGCAGCCGACCGGTGCGCGGCTGCTGATCCCTTCGCCGGTGCACCTCGACCGTCTCGTCGTCGAGCTCGTCCTGACCGGGGGTGGGAGGACGGCCGGCCCCGATGGACGAGGCCGTGTCCGACGGCCGCGGGAACGAGCCCGCCGTGGGCTTCGGGAAGGTGCCGGCCGACGCCGTGGACCGGCCGGCCTCGGCCGCCTCACTCGTCGGGAGCATCCGCGTCCTCGGGTCGCTCAGGTCGAGATCGTCCTCCTCGTCCTTCGTGCCGTGCTCCGGCACGCTCGCACCCTCGTTGACGAGCTCTGCGAAGGCGAGCGAGTCGAGGTCCCAGTCGGCGTCGTCCTCGCGCCAGACGGGCCCCGGGACGTGCTGCGGCGCCGGGGCGGACGGGCCGAGCACGGCGCGGGGGACCTCACGCGTGGGCGGGTCGGTCCAGTCGGGCAGCTGGACAGGCCCCGTGGTCGGATGCCCCTCGGCGGCCCGTGCTCCGGAGCGCTGCCTGAAGTGCGCCCCTCCTCTTCCGCGGCGTCCGGGACCTCTCCCTTCGGCCTCCTGCTGCTCCCCACCGGTCTCCGCCGAAGCGGGCTCGGCGCCGCCGTCGTCACCCGGCTGGGTGAGGCCCGCGGCCACCCCGGCCTCGACGCCGGAGATGCGGGCCCGCCCGGTCGCCGGCGGCAGCCCGTACGCGTCGTCGCGGGCGCCGCCCGGCGCGGGGATCACCATGGTCTCGTCGGCCGGACGATCCCCCGCCTCGTCGTCGAGCTCCCAGTCCTCTTCGTCGCCGAGAGCCCAGGACTCGTCCGCGCCGGGGCGCGCGCCCTCAGGCCCCTCACTCCGCGGTGTGTTTCGATCGTCCATCGCTCTCCTCGGCTGCCGGGCGCCATCCGGCCCCGCGCGCGATACCCGATTGCCGTGCGTCCGCCTCGACGGACGCCGGCCTCAGAGCTCGCGCAGCTCCTTCTCCTTGGCAGCGAGCAGTCTGTCGACCTCGCTCACCAGCTCGTGGGTCACCTTGTCGAGGTCCTTCTCGGCCCGGTCGAGCTCGTCGGACGAGATGTCGCCCTCCTTCTCGAACGCCTCGAGGTCGTGGCGCACTGAGCGGCGCACGTTGCGGACGGCGACCCTGCCCTCCTCGGCCCGATGGCGCACGACCTTCACCAGCTCCTCACGCCGCTCGGTGGTGAGCTCGGGGAAGACGAGCCGGATCACCGACCCGTCGTTCGACGGGTTGATGCCGAGATCCGACGCTGAGAGCGCCTTCTCGATCGCCTTGAGGGCGCCCTTGTCGTAGGGGGACACGACGAGCACCCGCGGCTCGGGCACGCTGAAACCGGCCAGCTGCTGAAGGGGGACCTCGGTGCCGTAGTAGTCCACCTTCAGCTTCTCGACGAGCACCGGGGTGGCCCGGCCGGTCCGCACACTGGCCAGGTCGGCCCGCGCGTGCTCGACGGCCTTGTGCATGCGCTCCCGGCAGTCCTCGAGCGAAGCCTGCACCAGGTCCAGGTCGTCGCTCACGAGATCAGCGTACCGATCCGGTCACCGGCGAGGGCGGCTCTGATGTTGCCTTCCCTCATGATGTCGAACACGAGGATCGGGATCCCGTTGTCCCGGCAGAAGGTGATGGCCGTCAGGTCCATCACCCGCAGGTCCTTCGAGATGACGTCCATGAAACCGATCTCGTCGAAGCGGACGGCGTCGCTCACCATCCTCGGGTCGGCGCTGTAGACGCCGTCGACGCCCGAATGCGTGCCCTTCAAGATGGCGTCCGCCTCGATCTCGGCCGCCCGGAGGGCGGCGGGGGTGTCGGTCGTGAAGTACGGGCTGCCCATCCCGGCAGCGAGGATCACGACTCGGCCCTTCTCGAGGTGACGGATCGCCCGCCGGCGGATGTACGGCTCACAGACCTCGGCCATCTGGACGGCGGAGAGGACACGGGTGGGCCTGCCCTCGCGCTCGACGGCGTCCTGCAGGGCGAGGGCGTTGATGACCGTGGCGAGCATGCCCATGGTGTCGCTCGTCGCCCGGTCCATCCCCTCGCCTGCGCCGATCGTGCCGCGCCAGATGTTGCCGCCCCCGACGACGACGGCCATCTCGACGCCGAACTCGTCGCAGGCGGCCGCGATCTCGCGGGCCAGCCTGGCGACCGTCGCGGCGTCGATGGTCTCGTCGGAGGCGGCGCTCGCCAGCGCCTCCCCCGAGAGCTTGAGCACCACCCTCTGCCAGCGGGGCTTCAGCGACTCGGTCATGGTTCCCACCCCCCTTCCCTCGTCCGCGCCCGGCTCAGGAGCCGATGACCACCTGGGCGAAGCGCGTGAGTTTCGCGCCGCCGAGCAGGTCGGCGATGGTGCGCTTCTCGTCGCGGACGTAGGCCTGCTCGAGCAGCACCTTCTCCTTGAACCACCCGTTCAGCCGCCCCTCGACGATCTTCGGGAGCGCCGCCTCGGGTTTCTGCTCGTTCCGTGCGATCGCCTCGGCGATCTGGCGCTCCGACTCGACCCGGTCCTCGGGCACGTCGGCCCGGACCAGGTACTCAGGCCGGGCGAACGCGATGTGGACGGCGATGTCGTGGGCGAGCTCCTGGCTGCCGCCCTCCAGCTCCACGAGCACGGCGTTCACACCGCGGCCGTTCTGGATGTGGAGGTAGCTGCCGAGGACCGCACCCGGGCCGGCGACGAAACGCTCGGTCGAGCCGACGGCGACGTTCTCCTTGAAGAGGGCCGCGAGCCGCTCGACCCGCTCGCGCTGTCCCTCGAGCGCCTCCGGTCCGCCAGTGGCGAGCTCCGCCGCCAGCTCGTCGACGAGCTGGACGAACTCGGCCGACTTCGCCACGAAGTCCGTCTCGCACTCGAGTGCCACGATGGCCCCGCGCGCCTCGGCGCCGGTCTCCGCATCGACCACGACGGCGACGGCGCCCTCGGCGCGCTCGCGGTCGGCGCGCTTGCCCGCCGAGGTCTTGCCCTGCTCGCGGAGCCACTTCTCGGCCTCGTCGAGGTCGCCGCCAGTCTCCTGCAGCGCCTTGCGGCAGTCGAGGATGCCGGCGCCGGTGCGCTCCCGCAGCTCCTTGACGGCCTGTGTGCTGATCTCTGCCATGACGCTCATTCCTCCGGCTGCGTCTCGTTCGTCGTCTGCTCGTCCGCGGCCACTGCCGAGGACTGCGGTTCGGCGGCTTCCGGCGAAGCCGCCTCGGCTGCTGGCTCGGGGTCCGTGACGGACTCGGCTGCCACAGCGGCCGCGGGCTGTTCGGGCTCGCTGATGGCCGCAGAGGCCGCGTGCTCCTCGGGCTCGCTCTTGGCCGCAGGGGCCGCCGGCTCCTCAGGCTCCGTCGCGGCCGCAGGCGCCGCCGGCTCCTCAGGCTCTGTCGCGGCCGCAGGAGCGGCGGGCTCCTCAGGCTCTGTCGCGGCCGCAGGCGCCGCCGGCTCCTCAGGCTCTGTCGCGGCCGCAGGAGCGGCGGGCTCCTCAGGCTCTGTCGCGGCCGCAGGGGCGGCGGCCTCAGGCTCTGTCGCCTCCGGCTCCGGCGCCGTGGTCTCGGTCGCCCGCGCCGCTGCTTCCATCGCCTGGGCGATGGAGTCCCCAGGAGCGCTGTCTCCGACGCGCGGCCCGCCCCGCTCGGCCATGGCGCGCCGCGACGAGATGTAGCGGCCCTCGGTGACGGCATCGGCGATGATCCGGCACATGAGCCGCCCTGCCCGGATGGCGTCGTCGTTGCCGGGGATGACGTAGTCGACGACGTCGGGGTCGCAGTTGGTGTCGACCACGGCCACGACCGGAAGCCGCAGCTTGTTCGCCTCGGTGACGGCGATGTGCTCCTTCTTCGTGTCGATCACGAAGATGGCGTCCGGCGGCCCCGAGAGGCTCCGGATACCGCCGAGGTTGCGCTCCAGCTTCTCGAGCTCGCGGGAGTGGTGGAGCGCCTCCTTCTTCGGCATGGCGTCGAAGTCGCCCGCCCGCTTGGAGTTCTCGAGCTCCTGCAGCTTGCGCACGCGGCCGGCGACCGTCTGGAAGTTGGTGAGCATGCCGCCGAGCCAGCGCTGGTTGACGTAGGGCATGCCGCAGGCCGTCGCGAACTCCGCCACGGGGTCCTGGGTCTGCTTCTTCGTCCCGACGAACAGGATGGTGCCTCCCTCCGCCACGAGGTCGCGGACGAAGGTGTAGGCGCTGTTCAGGCGGTCGAGGGTCTGGTTGAGATCGATGATGTAGATCCCGTTGCGCTCACCGAAGATGAACCGTTTCATCTTGGGGTTCCAGCGACGGGTCTGGTGGCCGAAGTGGACTCCGGCCTCGAGCAGCTGCTTCATCGTGACGACGGCCACGTTGGTCTCTCCTCCCGGCGGTTCTCCTGATCCGGGTACGAGCGCCTCGAGGGCGACCGCGGGTGTACCCGGACGAAACTTGCTGGTCCTTGGCGGACACCGGGCGGTGCCCAGGCAGAGATGCTAGCCGATGGCCCCCGGGCCCCAACCTGTGCCCGGGGCCGTGCCGGCCCACGCCTGGGCCGCAGGCCGTCAGCCGACCTGGTCGCGCAGGCGATGGCGGAGCTGGTGGACGGCCTTGGTGTGGATCTGGCAGGTCCTGCTCTCGGTCACCCCGAGGATCTCGCCGATCTCGGCGAGGTTGAGGCCCTCGTAGTAGTAGAGGGTGAGGACCGTCCGCTCGCGCTCGGCGAGCGAGGCGATGGCATGGGCGAGGATCTGGCGGGTTTCGTTCTTCTCGACGACGGCGACCGGGCTGTCACCGGTGTCCGCCAGGGTGTCCCCGAGGGTCCTCGGGCCCTGCTGGCCGAAGAGCACCTCGTCAAGCTGCAGGATGCCGGCACGAGTGGTCTGGCGGAGCAGCGTGTCGAGCTCGTGGGAGGTGATGCCGAGCTCGCCCGCCAGCTCCTCGTCGGTCGGCGAGCGCTGCAGCTTGTGCTCGAGCTTGTTGTAGGCCTGGTCGGCCGCCCGCGCCTTGGCCCGCACCGAGCGCGGCACCCAGTCGATCGAGCGGAGCTCGTCGAGGATGGCGCCCCGGATGCGGGGGACGGCGTAGGTCTCGAACTTGACGCCACGGTCGGGGTCGAACTTCTCGATGGCGTCGATCAGGCCGAGGATCCCGTAGCTCACGAGGTCCGCCTGGTCGACCGAGTCGGGCAGGCGCGACATCACCCGCCCCGCCACGAACTTGACGAGCGGCGAGTAGTGGAGGATGAGGCGGTCCCGCTGGGGACGCCCGGGCGAGCGGCGGTAATCCTCCCAGAGCTCGCCGACGGTCTCGATGCGCTGCACGTCGATCGCCATCACGCCCTCGGGTGCGCCGCGCGGTAGGCGCCGACGAGCCGCTCGGTCGAGACGTGCGTGTACACCTCGGTCGTGCGCAGGCTGGCGTGGCCGAGGAGCTCCTGCACCACGCGGAGGTCGGCGCCGTTGTCGAGCAGGTGGGTGGCGAAGCTGTGGCGGAGGGCGTGGGGGTGGGTCGGCACCGGCGAGCGCCGGTCGAGCACCCGCCTCACGTCGCGCGGCGTCATCGGGTGGTGGCGGGAGTTGATGAAGAGCGCCTCGGTCGGCGGGGCCCCTTCGCACAGCGCCGGCCGGCCGCGCTCGAGGTAGGCGGCGACGGCGTCGGCGGCGGGCTCGGAGATCGGCACCCGGCGCTGTTTCTGGCCCTTTCCCCACACGGTGACGCTCCTCGCGGCGAGGTCGAGGTCAGCCGGGACGAGGCCGCAGAGCTCGCCCACGCGAAGGCCGCTCCCGTAAAGGAGCTCGAGGAGGGCGTCGTCGCGAAGGCGCAGCGCCGGGTCGTCGCCCTCGAGCGACGCGCGGGCGCCGTCGAGCAGCTCGTCGAGCTCGGAGCCGGAGAGCACGCGGGGGAGGCGCCCCTCGCCCGAGGGGGCGACGAGGCGTGCGGCCGGGTCGCTCTCGAGGTAGCCGGAGCGCTTCAGCCAGGCGAAGTAGCGACGCAGCGCCGAGGCCTTCCGGGCCAGGCTGCGCTTGGCGTAGCGGCGGGTGGCGAGGAAGGCGAGATAGCGCCGGAGGAGGAGCCGGTCGACCTCGGCGGGCTCGGACACGCCGAGGCGGTCGAGCCACTCCACGAAACCCGCGACGTCTCGCGAGTACGCCTCCCGTGTCGCCGCCGAATCCCCCGCGAGCGAGCGCGCGAACCCATCGAGTTCGAAGCCCACGCCTCAACGGTACCTGAGCGGGGAGAAGTGGCGCGAACCCCGGCCCCCGAACAGGATTCCGAAGGTCCCGGCGGGCCGCCGGGGCGGCCTGTGTCCATGCTGATCCCGCCGTGCGAGAAGATAGGGGCCATGGCAAGCCGGATCCTCCTCGTGGAGGACGACGAGCGCATCCGAACCTCGATGAGGCTGTCGCTCGAGGACGAGGGCTACGAGGTCGAGGAAGCCGAGAGCGGCGAGGACGCCCTCGAGGCCCACGCCCGCGCCCTCGTGGCCCAGCCCTTCGACCTCCTCGTCGTCGACATCATGCTCCCGGGCATGGACGGCTTCGACTGCTGCCGCGAGCTACGCAAGGTGAGCACCGTGCCGATCATCATGGTGACGGCCCGCACCGACACCCACGACGTCGTCGCCGGCCTCGAGGCGGGGGCGGACGACTACGTCACCAAGCCCTTCGAGCCGAAAGAGCTCGCCGCTCGCATCCGGGCCCTCTTGCGCCGGGCGCGCACCACCGACGGCGGCCCCGTCTCGCTCACCTTCGGCGACCTCGAGATCATGCCGGAGGCCGGGGTGGTGAAGCGGGACGGCGAGGAGGTGCACCTCACGCGCACCGAGTTCCTGCTCCTCTGCGAGCTGGCGGCGAACACCGGCAAGGTGCTGTCGCGCGAGCAGCTGCTCGAGCGGGTGTGGAGCTACGACTACTTCGGCGACGGCCGCCTCGTCGACGTCCACGTGAGGCGGCTGCGCACCAAGGTCGAGCGGGACCCGAGCGACCCTCGCCACGTGCTCACCGTGCGCGGCCTCGGGTACAAGCTGGCGCCTTGAGGTCTCCGGGCCCTCCGCCGGGGTCCCCGAGCGACGGCGCCGTGCTCGACGAGCACCCCGAGGAGCCTGGCCGGCCGGGGGGCGACGAGCGCCACGAGGACCCCGAGGAGCCTGTCCTCGAGGACGCAGGCGGCGCCCCGGCGCTCCGGCTCGCTCCGCCGCTCCGCCCGCGGGCGCCCAAGGCCTCCCGCCGCAGCCTCCGCCCCCGCCGCCACCTCGGGCTTCGCGCCCGGGTCACGACCGCCTTCGCCCTCGGCGCCCTCGTCCTCTCGGGGGCGCTCGCCTCGATCACCTACTTCTCGGTGCGCAACTCGGTCGTCAACCAGCAGGAGGTGTCGCTTCGCCAGGAGGCCCTCGGCAGCGCCGTCCTGCTGAGCGGGCGGCTGCAGCACCCGGTCCCCGACTACGACCAGCTGCTCGCCTCGGTCGACCCGGCGGGCGGCTCGCAGTCGTTCCTCTACAAGCAGAACGACTGGTTCCTCTCCTCGCCCACCCTGCTCCCCGACGTGCTGCCGAGGGCGCTTCGCGCCGCGGTGTTCGACGGCCGTCCCGCCGAGCAGATCATCGACCTCGGCGGGACGCCGCACCTCGTCGTCGGGGTGCCGGTCAAGTCCGCCAAGTCCGAGTACTTCGAGGTCTTCGACCTCGGCAACATCTCGCGGACGCTGCACGTCCTTCTCGTCTCGCTCATCCTCGCCGCCGTCGTCACCACCCTCGGCGGGGCCGTCCTCGGCAGCTGGGGGGCGAGCAGGGCGCTCCGGCCGCTGCACGAGGCCGCCCAGGCGGCGCTCGCCATCGCCGGAGGACGCCTCGACACCCGCCTCGAGTCGGAGGACTACGCGGACCTCGCCGTGCTGACGTCCGCCTTCAACCGCATGGCCGACCGGCTGCAGGAGCGGATCGAGCGTGAGGTGCGTTTCACCTCCGACGTCAACCACGAGCTGCGTTCGCCCCTCACGACCCTCGCCGCCTCGTTGTCGGTCCTCGAGGGGCGCCGCGACGAGCTCCCCGAGCGCTCCCAGCGCGCCCTCGACCTGCTCGGCGCCGAGGTGCGGCGCTTCCGCCGGCTGGTGGACGACCTCCTCGAGATCTCCCGCCTCGACGCCGGCCTCGGCGAGGTGAGCCGCGACGAGGTCGCCCTCGGCTCGCTCGTGCAGCACAGCGTCGAGGCGACCGGGATCCACGTCCTCGTCGACATCGACGAGGAGGACGCCTCGCGACGGCTCGTCATCGACAAGGTGCGCTTCGAGCGCATCGTCGCCAACCTCCTCGAGAACGCCCGCCACTACGCAGGCGGCGCCACCCGTGTGGCCGTCAGCGTCGCCGGCGCCGTGGCCCGCTTCTCGGTCGAGGACCGGGGGCCGGGCATCCCGGCCGCCGAGCGCGACCGCATCTTCGACCGCTTCTCGCGGGGCTCGAGCGCCAAGCGCCGTGGGGCGGGCGAAGGCACCGGGCTCGGGCTCGCCATCGTCTCCGAGCACGCCCGGGCGCTCGGGGGGAAGGTCTGGGTGGAGCAGAACGGGGGCCGGGGCGCCCGTTTCGTCGTCGAGCTGCCCATCCGGACGGCCGAGCACGAGGACAGCCCCGCGTGAGGGGGCGCCCCCTCGCGGCCGGGGCGGTCGCGCTCGGGCTGGCCGCCTCGCTGTCGCTGTCGGCCTGCGGGGTCCCCGTCACCTCCAGCCCTCAGGTGCTCTCCGCCGGCATCATGCCGAAGGCGCTCTCGGCCACCATCCCGACCATCCCGCCGCCGAAGACCCTCCGGGGAAAGCCCGTCCTCATCTACCTCCTCAACCCGGTGCAGCGCCTCTTCGCCGTCCCGCGCACGGTCGGCCGCGTGACGGCGCAGTCCGTGCTCGACGTGCTCGAGCAGGGCCCCTCCTCGAAGGAGTTCGCCGAAGGCCTCACGACCGAGCTGTTGCCGGGGTCGCGCCTCGTCGTGCTCGGGGTCGTGAAGGGCATCGCCCAGGTCCAGCTCGACAGCGACTTCCTCGAGCTGATCGGCGAGGCCGCCGTCCTCGAGCTCGCCCAGGTGGTGGACACGCTCGCCAACGTCCAGGCGCTCAAGATCACCGCCGTGCAGTTCTACTTCGACGGCGTGCCGACCGAGGCCGAGATCGGGAACGGCAGCCTCGTCACCCGCCCGGTCACGGCGAGGGACTACGCCTCGCTCGTCGCCCAGGTCTGAGGAGACAGACCGCCCGCCGAGGTCAGAGCCTGGCGGCCCCCACCTCGGCTTCCCAGTCGAGCCGGGGAGCGTCGCCCCACAGTCGCTCGAGGTCGTAGTAGGCGCGGGCCTCCGCGTGGAAGACGTGCACGACGAAGTCGCCGTAGTCCATGAGCACCCAGCGCAGGTCGTCCAAGCCCTCGACGCGGCGGGGGGCGGAGCCGGTCACGGTCTTCACCCGGTGCTCGACCTCGTCGGCGATGGCGCGCACCTGGCGGTCGTTGCTGCCGCTCGCCACGACGAAGTAGTCGGTGATGGCGATGAGGTCGCCGACGTCGATCACGACGGTCGGCTCGAGCGTCTTCGACGAGGCGGCCTCCGCCGCCAGCACGGCTTGTTCCACCGTCAAGGGGTGCCGCGACCTCCGCATCGAGCTTCGGGCCGGGCGGTCGCCGGCTCTTCCCCGGATCGGAGGGCGGGGGTGCTGCTCATCTGTCGCCACCATACAGGGACCGTTCGCGCAGCACGCGGATGGCGGGCTCGGGGATGAGGAAGTCGAGCGGGCGTCCGGCCGCCGCTCGGTCCCGGAGGTCCGTGCTCGAGATCTCGAGGGCGGGGATCTCGACGGCGTCGGCCTTCCACCCCGCGAGCGGGCCGCCCGGCCCGGGGTCCACCGCGGCGGAGCCCGGCCGGTTGACGACGACGAGGCGCACCCGCGAGCGCAGCTCGTCGATCCGCTCCCAGGTGTCGAGCTGGGTGGCGACGTCGGCCCCGATCACGAGGTACTGCTCGGCACCCGGGTAGAGCTTCTCGAGGTCGGCCACGGTGTCCGCCGTGTAGGAGGCACCCCCGCGGTCGATCTCGAGCGAGGAGGCCTCGATCCCCTCGAAGCCCTCGACGGCCGCCTCGACGAGGGCGAGCCGGTCGGCCGCCGGCGAGACGGGCCGCTGGCCGACCTTCTGCCACGGCTCGTTCGCCACCACGAGCAGCACGACGTCGAGCTGCAGCTCGTAGCGGACGTTCACGGCGGCGACGAGATGCCCGACGTGGATCGGGTCGAAGGTGCCCCCGAGGAGACCGACCCTGAACGGCCGGTCGGACGGCGGGCGGTGGGCCGGCGGGCGGTCGGACGGGAGCTCCGGCGCCGGTCTGCCGGGGCCGCCGGACGCCTCAGGCACCCGCACCTCAGGTGCCGGTGAGGCGCGCCACGACCGGAGCGAAGGCGTCGA
>Ga0209168_10000121_pt1 | contig 87534 bp, 73 predicted proteins | sample Coa_R1_FD_187156 | JGI IMG/M metagenome (GOLD analysis project Ga0209168, IMG submission 187156) | Surface soil microbial communities from Centralia Pennsylvania, which are recovering from an underground coalmine fire - Coalmine... | ecosystem: Environmental > Terrestrial > Soil > Unclassified ...
ACTGAACCTCGCAGATCCGTCGGTTTTTTCGGGTCCGGTCACCTTGCGGGTCGCCCCGCCCGGCTAATCACTCAGTCTACTTTGGACTGGCTCAGTATTATTGTGCCAACCCTTTCGACCGTCGACGAATGCAAAGCTACCAGAGTACCCAGAAAAGTCAACGCAAACTATTGGTGCAATGCAGATGGTCGAAGCTGTGCATAACGAAAATTGCAAATGACTGTACGGGAAAAAGTTATGCACAACTACTGGCAATTCCGCCTAGTTTTGCACATAAGGATGCACAAGCCCTGAGTAAACCGCAAAGCTATGAAAGGGAATCAAATAATCGTCTTGACGGCGGAAAGAGATGGGCGCATGGTCAATGAGTAGAGGCGAAAGAAGCTCTCGACAAAAATACCAACCAAAACAAGTGATGCCAGAGCTAGTCGCGTATGTAGATGGCGGATGTCAGGGGAATCCCGGCCCCTCGGGCATCGGCGTGGTCATCAGCGGCGGCGAGGGCGGTCCCGTCCGGATCGCCAAGTGGATCGGTCACCAGGACAATAATGTTGCGGAATATGCTGCGCTGATGGAAGCGCTGCAGTACGCCGTCGCGCGCAAGGCGCGGAAGCTGCACGTGTATTCGGATTCCCAGGTTGTCGTGCGGCAAATGACGGGCGAGTATGAGTGCCGGAGTCCGCGGCTCTATTCCCTCCACTGGACCTGCCGGAAGCTGGCCCGATCGCTCGCATTCTCGATCTCCCACGTGCGACGGGAGCTCAATGCCGAGGCCAATCGACTGGCGCAGACGGCACTGAGGCGGCGGGAAGCCGCGCTTCGATCGTAGTGACGGACATTGGACCCGGGCCGGACCTTAACCCCCTTCGATCTTAATAACTCAGAATCACCCGCGGTTCTCTGCGACTCCTGCCTTCCTGCCGTGGGTACATCTCTGCTTCTTTCCCGCAGCCTGGCCGCACTTTTGGCTTAGCACCTCTGCGCGGCGGAAATCTTGACACGTCTATCTTGCCGAGCGAGACTCCAAAGTACCCATCTTCATCATTACTAAGGAAGGACCGGGCAGCCGGGTTGCGGCCCCGAGAAAATTTTGGATCAGGACCCAACAACTCGCAGTCCGCAAAAGACTTCTACAGCTGTCCCGGCGGCCCAGGCACAGTCCATGGTGCCGGTGCCTGTCCGTTTTCCAGGAGAGGATGGCGGACAAACCCTGGGCGCGATGGCGCAGCGCGACCTGGATGCCGCGCTGCAATTGCTGGCTGATCGGGCGCAATACATCACCGGAGCGAGCGGAGCGGCAATCGCGCTGCGGCGCGACGGGATGGCTGACATGCTCTGCCGGGCCAGCACCGGCACAAACGCCCCGGAACTCGGAGCGCTGCTGTCCACCGAATTCGGACTTTCCGGGGAGAGTGTGCGCACCAAGCGCGCTTTGCGCTGCGATGATGCCGAAAGAGACGCTCGTGTAAACCGGGATGTGTGCCGTCAGTTGGGCATTGCATCGGTGGTGGTCATGCCGGTCGTCAATGACGATCAGGTGCTCGGAGTTTTGGAACTGTTCTCCGGAAAGGCAAACGCCTTTGGTGAGCGGGATCTTACGGCCATCCAGAGGCTGAGCGAGATGGTGGAAACCGCGGTGCGGCTGGCATATGCCGGTGATCCCGTGCCGAAAAAGCAGCCGAGGCAGGGAAGTTCCGCCATCAAGGACTCGAGGGCGGCGGAGGGTCAGTTTCTCAGTGACCTGGTGGTCGACCGAAAGGTGGATCAGGCTGCGGCACCGCCGAAATCTGCGGATATTGCTGCGGCAGCGAGTTCTGCCCCGGCGGCAACAAAAGCTGGATTGCCCGCGTCGAAGGTGGCTGCGCCGGTTCCCAAGTCTGCCCAACCCAGGTTTGTCGAACCCCAAAAGCCGCTGTTCTGGTCTGCGGCTCCGAGTCCTGAAGGCGAAGCAGTGAAACCTGCGGAGCCCGAACAGAGCCATGTGCCTCCAGTGCTACGCGGATTGCGGAAGTGCGAGGCCTGCGGATTCCCGGTCACGGCCGGTCGCACTTTGTGCGTCGAGTGCGAAGAGAAGAAATGGCGCGGACAGCTCCGACCACAAGTCCGAACCACGGCTGCGGCAAGCGTAGCGGTACAGACTTCTTCCTCTACTGGGCACGCAGCTGCTACGGCGCCGAGCATGGTGAAGGTGCCCACGGCGGTAACCGATACAAGCTCATCCTCAAGTGACGCTCTGCCGGTGTCGGCGGTACCGTTAAAAGCTGCAAATTCAAGCGAGGTTGCTTCCCATAATTCGAACCATGCGGTTGCCGCGATTGCGACAGAACGACATTCTCAGAGTGAGCAGGCGCCGGTAGCGGAGTTCGTTCTGAGCGCCGGCGTTCAGCAATCCCAATCGTGGTTAGGGTCTAACAAGTACATTCTTGGCGTATTGCTGGTGCTTGCCGCCGCGGCAATTGTGATCTACCTCCTACGATAGCTTTCCGTAGGTACACCTGGAGCAGAGCCCGTAAATCCTTTTCACCGTGGCACTTCTGAGGGGGAGTTCCGAAATAGCTATTGCTGGCGGAATGCACCTCGCGAGGTTCTGAAACGCTTGACAACCGAGGCAACTCTGCTAAAGTTCGGAGGAAGGTTTTCGAACCTACGAGCTACAATTTTGAATCAGCGGATGTGTGCGGGTGACCATGACTATGAAAAATGTTTATGAAGTTTTGCGGCAGAAAGAGATGGAACTGACGCGCCTGGAGAAAGAAGTGGAGGCGCTGCGGCTCGTGGCTCCTTTGCTGTCGGAGGAAAAGGAGAGCGTAGCTGAGATTTCGAAACCGGCTATGGCAACTGCCGTGAATGGACCACAGGCAACGAGGATTCCTGTCCCATCGGCTCCGGCAATTCCTGCGCCACAGCCCGTGCGTGCCGCCGGATGGGAAGATACTGCGAAGCGGTGGCCGTAGATACTGGCCACTGATAAGAATTTTGAAAGCTCGTTCCGTGCCAGCCCGGGATGCGTCCCGGGCTGAAGTGTTTTTGGGAGAAATGACGAGGTTGGTGTCCGCCCGCGCGATCCTCTGTTGCAGTGGGTTCTTTCGTCCCTCCGGAGCTTACTCATCTGCGCAATCCTCCCACCGCTTGCGCCGTGAGCTGCAATCTTCCGCCGCTTCGCAGCTACTATTACTATGCTGCGACTATGTCTCGCAAGGCAGCCAGCAGGCGGTCGACCTCGTCCGTGGTGTTGTAGTGGACAAAGCCAATGCGGAGAAAGCCGCCAGATTTCTCGACGTCGAGATGTTCGGTGAGATTCAGGGCGTAATAGTTTCCGTCCCATGTGAAGAAGCCGCGATCACCTAGCTTGGTGGCGAGTTCCAGCGGGGTGTGGCCGTCGATTCTCACCGCGAAGGTGGCGCAACGTTCGTTGAGGCGGGTGGGGTCGGTGATGCCATAGATCTTCAGGCCGGGAATGGCTTTCAGACCGCTCATCATTTTTTCGATGATCGAGCGTTCGTGTTCGTGGATAGCAGCGTAGGCAGCTGCGATGGCGCGTCTTCTGTTACTTAGCCCGCCTGCGTCGGCGTCACTACTTGAGAGAGGCCGAGCTTCGCTCGGCGGCCAGCCGAGGGCGGCTGTCCCCACATCACCACGATTCTCGGAGAGTATCCGGCGGCCGATATCCGCTATATATTCCACGCCGGCTTCGATGCCGGCGATGCACTCGTGATTGAGCGTGCCCCACTCCCAGCAATTAGGTATCGCGTTCGTGTTCGGACGAACTTTGTAGGGACGAAAACGCTTCAGGTGCTCGCGCTTGCCGTAGAGGACGCCCATGTGCGGTCCGAAGAATTTGTACGTGGAGCAGGCCAGGAAGTCGCAGTCGAGGGCGGCTACGTCAATGAGCCCATGCGGTCCGTAGTGGACGGCATCGACGTAGCAAGTCGCTCCGGCCGCGTGAGCCAGGCGAACGATTTCCTTTACAGGATTGATGGTGCCGACTGCATTGGAGGCGTATCCGACTGCGACCAGCTTTGTTTTGGAGCTGATCTTTGACGCGAGGTCGGCCATGTCGAGCGTGCAGTCTTCATCATGAATCTCGGCCCAGCGAATCGTAATCCCGCGATCTTCTGCTATGGCGAGCCAAGGCGAGACATTCGCATCGTGATCGAGGCGAGTCACTAGGATTTCATCTCCAGTTTTGAGCTCTCGTCCAATAGCGCGAGAGATGGCGAAGGTCAGGGTGGTCATATTGGGGCCGAAGATGACTTCGTCAACGCCGCAGTTCAGGAAGTCGGCCATGGCGCCACGAGCACGCGCGATCATTGCATCTGTGTTGCGGCTGGTCGCGTACGCTCCGCCAGTATTGGCATTGTCATGGCGCAGATAGGCGGAGATCGCGTCGATCACGCGTCGCGGGACTTGCGTTCCGCCCGGGCCGTCGAGAAAGACGGCGGGGTGGCCGTTCACGGTCTGGGTGAGGGAGGGGAACTGGGAGCGGACGTGAGTGAGGTCAAGGGAGTGGCTCGTGGTTTGTGTGGTGGACATTGTCTTCGACTATTTCTATCACGGAGAGGGATCATTGCGGTTTCGTGGTGTGCATGACATGATGCCGCCATGAGGCCGTTAACGAAACGAATCCTCTTGGTTCTTGGCGCGGCTTCGTTAGCGGTGTTTGGGTACGTTGGATACAGTTACTACAATCTGAAGGTGCAGAGTGCGGCTGCGGAGCGCGTCCGAGCAGAGCGGCAGCCGTTGTTTCAAGCCCAACTGCTCGAGTATCAGCACGCGCTTAAAGTCGGTGCGTCCCGCTCAGAGGTCATCCGATACTTACAATCGCGGAGCACTTCATACGTTGCGGCCAGACGGGAAATACATGTGTACCTGGGGGATGAACCAGACGTTTTTCCCTGCGACCGATGGGCCGTATATGTGTCTTTCGAATTCGGGCACCCTCAGATTGAGTCTGGACGTTCTCAAATGAACGATGATGTGACGGCTCAGGATCCCCTTGGCGCGATTTCTCTGAAGCGCATTGGACATTGTTTGTAATTGGTTTCGTTTTGAAGCGATATGTGTGCGCCCTCGGCGGCAGAAGCCGCGATCGGTTAGGACGACTCAATTGGCACGGCTAAAGCCGTGCCCTTCCCAATTGTGACCCCGCGTATGGATGAGCCTTGTCGCAATGCCGTTATTGCTCGCTTGCTCTACCTCACCGCCCTCACAAAGTCTGCCACCATTCCATATGCAGTCGCGTAAAGGCCGGGATTTTCTTCTGTGATAGCGAGGCCGGGGAAGATATCTGTTTCGAAATGGATATAGGACGACGTGCCGGCGATTTTCGCCATCGGTTGCGTGCTCAGGACTTTTTCCGGCTTCACACTGGCTTCGACTCCATTCGCAGTGCGGCGGGCACGGCAGACGAGTTTGAAGGGCCATCCGTCGCGCTTAGCGGTGCGAACGGCTTGCGGCGTGAGATCGCGGATACCTTCCCGCTGGATTTCACCGAGCTTTACGGGGACATCCATCAAGACCGTAATCAGGGCGGCGGTCTTTACGGCGGCATCCCATGCGTCGATGTCGTGAGTCGCGTCTGTCTCGGCGATGCCAAGTTCCTGCGCTTTCCTTAGCGCTTCGTCGAAGGTGAGTCCTTCTTCCATGTGGCTCAGGATGACGTTGGTCGTCGAGTTGAGAATCCCGTGGAAGCCTTGCAAGTGGATCGCGGGAAGCTGATCAAAGAGGGAGAAGATGGGCATGCCATCCATTACGGTTGATTCGAAGAGGAAGCGCTTGCCATGTTTGGCGGCGAGATCGCGCAACTCGCGGTAGGCGTGAACGATCGCGCCTTTGTTGGCAGTGATGGCGTGAGCTCCGTGCTCGAGGGCGGCGCGGATGTGGTCGACAGCAGGTTGGCCATTCTCCACGTTAAGCGAAGTGGCTTCGAAGAGGACGTCGGCCTGGGCGGCCGCAAGCCAGTCGCGGACATTGTTTACCTCAGTATTCCGCCTGGTGCCCGGCAGTTCGCGGGCGAGGGTGCCCGCTCCACAGACTTCGTTTGTATCGATTCCATTTGGATCGGCGATCCAGCCGCTCCGGCGAGAAGCGATTCCGGTAATGCTGTACGTGATCCCGTAACGTTCGCGGAGTTCGGCGGCACGATCTTTGAGAAGCCGCACCAGTGTGCGGTTCACATTGCCGAAGCCGAGAAAGCAGAGATTGTAGGATCGGATTGTTAGTTCTCAGGGGCTGAAGCCCCGCTCTCGTTTTCAAGTATTTGCGGCATGAGTAAACTCATGCTCTTTCAGAACAGACAGTTCTCACCTGCGCGACGCTGAAGCCGCTCTTCCTGTCCGCGATGCTGCAACAACGCTTCCAAAGCGCTGCGGTCCGATACAACCGGACCGCCGGACAGCCGAGGGCGGCTGTCCCCACATGAATTTCTTATCCCATCACTGTGGTGTGTTCCGGAGTGATCTTGTAGAGCACGCGAACTTCGCCAGCCTGGCCGTACGGATACTTGTCGACGCCGAGATATTTTTTGGCCATCTTGTTAATGTGCTCAGCGGCGCCCTCTTCCGTAATTTCGACGACGCGTCCGCGGATTTCTAAATAGCGATAGGGATTTTCCGGATCGATGATGGCGAGAGAAACGCGAGGATCGCGGCGCACGTTCTTGTCCTTCTGACGGCCTTTCGCGGAATTGAAGATGACGTGTTCGCCATCGAAATCGCACCAGACGGGCGTTACCTGCGGGCGTCCATCGGGCATAAGCGTGGCGAGGCTGGCGAAGGCGCGTTTCTGGAAGAGGTCTTTATATTTGTCGGGGATGGCTTGCGGCATGAGTCCTCCGGAGTTTGGTGCTGCAGAATGTACTGACAGGATTATAACTGCGCCGCGGACGGCAATGCTTTGCGGCTCACGCGTTCCGGAATTCCTAATCTTTGTTTAGAATTATTCACTTGCCATGGAAATTCAGTGTTCCGCGACGCGCTCAGGCGCTCACGGGCAAGCCGGGACATGAAACCCTAGTTGTTCAGTAGACAAGTTCAATGGAACAAAGGAAGGATGAATGATGGTCTCTATGTCCATTGCGAAGCGAATTGCGCTGCATGCGGTACTTCTGTTTGTGCTAACCAGCATTCTGATTTCGGCGTTGCCGGTGAATTTGCAGGCAGCCGACGACGCACAAAAATATCCGCCAACGATTGTCTTCATGACAGATTTTGGCGTGGTCGACGACTCAGTCGCGATTTGCCGCGGAGTGATGTACGGCATTATGCCAGACGTGCGCATCGTCGATCTCACGCACCAAGTGACGCCATTTTCAATTTTCGATGGGGCGCGATTTCTTTTCGGTGCGTCGCCGTACTATCCAGCGGGAACGGTCTTTGTGGTGGTGGTCGATCCGGGGGTGGGTAGTACGCGCAAAGCAATAGTGGCGCATACCAGGCGCGGGCAGTATTTCGTCGCTCCCGACAACGGCGTCCTGACGTTTGTCGAACAGCGGGATGGCATTGACGAGGTACGAGAGATTACGAATCCAGACTGGATGATCGGAAGCAAATTGTCATCGACCTTCCATGGCCGCGATATTTTCTCGCCGGTGGGCGCGCATTTGGCGCGAGGGGATGATTGGAAGACACTTGGGCCGGAAATGCCGGTGAAGGATCTCGTCCGGCTGGATGTGAAGATCGCCAAGTTGGACGATCGTGGGCTGAACGCCACAATTATTGCGACGGACGGGCCTTTCGGGAATCTGGTCACAAATGTCGATGGCAATGACTTCCTGAAACTGGGCTATGAGCGTGGACAGGAGGTTCCTGTCAAGATCGGTAACAAAGAAATGAAGCTGAAATTCGTTCGAACGTTCAGCGATGTTCCGGTGAGCCAGCCTCTCATGTACATCGACTCGCGGGGACATCTGGGGCTGGCGGTGAATCAGAACAGCTTTGCAGCAACCTATGGCGTTAAGCCGCCCGTGACCCTGTTTATTCCACGGGCGGGACAGTAATCATTCAACATAGTTCGTGTCGAGCTAGAAGGGGGCGTCTTATGAATCGGGTGGCTTACTACCTGTCCAGTCGTAGTGTGTTCCGCACCAGTGGTCTCATTTTTTTTCTATTGTTTTCGAGCCTGATGTTCTCCCAGAGTTTCCGCGGATCGATTCGCGGAAAGGTGAGCGATCCGAGCGGCGGGCTGGTCGCGGGCGCGAAGATCACAGCAAAGAACACTGGCACGGGTCTGATTCGGGAGGTGGTCAGCAACGAAGAAGGCACGTATGTGCTGGCGGAGTTGCCGGCCGGCGATTACACCGTCACCGTCAGTGCGGCCGCATTCGCGCCGGTTGCCCAAAATGTCATTGTCAATGTGGGGCTCGATACTACCGCCGACTTTGATTTGCTGAAAGTGGAGCAGCAACACGATGTGGTGAACGTTACGGCAGAAACGCCTCTGGTGGAATCGACCCGCGATGTGTTGGGAGAAGTCGTCGACCAGAAACTTGTCGCGGACCTTCCATTGAACGGGCGTGACTTCGGAAAACTGGTTGCTCTCGTCCCGGGCGCAACGGTCGAACCGTCGGGCGTAGCTGCAATTCAAAGCGGCTTCGGACAGTTTTCCATCAATGGCAACCGTGACCGCTCGAACAACTACACGGTCGATGGGACTGACAACAACGATCCGTTTTTCAATAACTCAGCCTTCAATCAGACAGGGATCGGCGGTGCTCCGGCGTCGTTGTTGCCAATTGATGCCATCCAGGAATTCAATCTGCAGGCGAACTTCGCTCCGGAATACGGTCGCAATAGCGGCTCGGTCGTGAATATTCTGACGAAATCGGGCAGCAATCATCTGCACGGCACAGCCTTTGAATTCCTGCGGAACAGTGGAATGGATGCGCGAAACTATTTCAACCGCGCAGTCGATGCCAACGGCCAACCGGTGAAGAAGACGGCATTCCGCAATAACAATTTCGGCGCCTCGCTGGGCGGACCGATCATCAAAGATCGCACGTTCTTCTTCGGCGCTTACGAAGGTCAGCGTGAGCGGGTGGGTTCAGACTTCACTTTTCTTGTTCCAACGCAGGCACAGATTGCAGGGGCGCAGCAGCTCGTCGAAAGCAATGGGCTGACGCCGAATCCGGCGCTGACCAACATCCTTGGTTTGTATCAAAGTCTGCCTGGATATAACGGCACCAGCGGAACAATTGGCGGAACGGATCTCGACAAGAACAGTGTCGATAGCTTCATCGTCAAGATCGATCACCAGTTGACAGCAAATGAATCGCTGACAGGCCGCTACGCATTGGCGCGCAGCCAGCAGGTTTTCCCGTTGGGAGGGCTCGGCTACGGTGCGGGGTCGCGGCTTCCGGAATTTGCGCAGACATCGCCGACACGAGTGCAGCTTGCGTCGGGAAGTTGGCTCTCCACCTTGAGCCCAAACAGGATCAATGAGGTGCGATTTGGTTACAGCCGCTACCGCACTTCATTCGCGGGACTTGACGGCAACTCCAATCCGGGGAATTTTGCGCCAGCCACAGCACCTTTCGATCTCGGTACGGGAAAGCTGGGGCTGCCGGAGATCGATTTCAACGGAGTGTTTGAAAATCTCGGGGCCAGCGGCTTCAGCATTCCGCGCGGACGCGTCAGCCAGAGTTTTCAGATCCTTGACAATTTCACGCTGCTGAAAGGACGCCACACCATCAAGTTCGGCGGCGAATACCGGCGCGCCGTGATCAGCAGTTATAACGACAACCTGGAGCGCGGAATCTTCGCGTTCTATGGAGAGAGCTCTTCGACATTCGCGCTATGTCCGGGACTCGCGACCGACCCGGTTGCGTGCAACGATCCGGGTGCCCTGATGCTGTCGTCATTCTACCTGGGGGATACTTTTCCTTCGGCCGATGCGGGCAACACGCAGCGCGACACGTTCAACAACGGCCTGGCGTTTTTCGGACAGGATGACTTCCGCATTTCTTCGAAGCTGACGCTGAATTTCGGAATACGTTGGGAATACTTCGGGCCGCTGGGCGAGTCGCACAATCTGCTTTCCAACCTGGGCGCCGATGGCAATCTGGCGATGGTAGGCACAGATGGGCTAAAGCATGTCTACAATCGCGATCTCAATAACTTCGGTCCGCGGGTGGGGTTCGCCTGGAATGCGGCTGCGAAAACGGTGGTACGCGGCGCCTATGGGATTTACTACGATTACATCCCGCAGGATCTGCTGATTGCAAACTTCACCAACTCCGCGGGGCTGGCGACAAACCCGATTGGTCCGCAAGCGGTAGTGCCGCTCAACTACGATCCCACCGGATGGAACGGCACGAGTCCCGGCAATCCCATCCTGACCTTACCGCAAGGGCCGTATCCGAATGCGGGATCGAGCATCTTCGTGACGCCGCGAAACCTGGTCACGCCATACGCGCAGAATTGGAACCTGAATTTCGAGCAACAGATCGTTCCTGCGCTCGCCTTGCAGGTTGGGTACATCGGAAGCAAGGGGACAAAGTTGGTTCGCCTGCGCGACGCGAATCAGCCGGATGTGAACGGAAACCGCTTTAACTACCCGCAGTACGGTCCGGTCGATCAATTTAATACGATCAGCTTTTCGAATTACGACGCGCTTCAGGCGACCTTGCGAAGCCGCCAGTGGCACGGGCTCTCGGGATTCGCCGGCTACACCTGGTCGAAATCGCTGGATGACGCGTCGGATGGAATCGATTTCAACTTTTCGACGGTGGCGTTTCCGCAGAATTCTTACGACACACGTGCGGACTACGGGCCGTCGAATTTCGACACGCGCCAGAGATTCACCGCAGCCTTCTCGTATGGGCTACCAGATTTCTCGGGCCACAAGCGCCTCGGAAGTGGTTGGGCTCTCAACACGATTGTGACCAGCCAGAGCGGGCGGCCGGTCCCGATTGTCAGCGCCAGCGACACCAGCGGGCTCAACGGCGTTGCAGTTTCGAACTTTCACCAGCGACCGAATATGGTGCCGGGAGTCAATCCGATCGTCCCCAACTGGAGATCCAGTCCGGACGGGATCGGCTATTTGAACCCGGCCGCGTTTATTCAACCTGCTGCGGGAACTTTTGGAACAATGCAGCGAAACTCGATCTTCGGACCGGGTTATTTCGATCTGGACTTTGCCGTCACAAAAGATACGAACATTACGGAGCACGTCACCCTGCAGCTTCGCGCCGAGTTCTTCAACATCTTGAATCATCCGAACTTCGCTCTGCCAAACTTCTTCGTCAATCCGGGATTTTGGGATTACGGAACTCCAGGAAGCCCGAATATTCAGCCAACAGGGTCGTCGAATCAGGGCCTGATTACGCAGACGCCGGATCAGGCGCAGACCAATCCTGGGCTGGGCGGCGGAGGGCCGCGGGTGATTCAGATCGGCGCGAAGATCTTGTTTTAGAAACAGTGGTCAGTGACCGGTGATCAGTAGGCAGTGGTTGGTACGGAGTATTCAGAGAGGCAGCTTGCTTGGTCGATTGAAGATTGACAAATAGCACTACTTTGAAGACTGGCCACTGATCACTAACCACTTGCGGTTTCTATCCGCGGGAGCACGGCGCGCAGCAGGGCTTCGAACGTTGTCTTTACGCGCTCGCCGGTTTCCATCACTTCAGCGTGCGAAAGAGGTTGATCGAGGATTCCTGCAGCCATGTTCGTGACGCACGAGATTGCAAGCACGCTAAGTTCCAGGTGACGGGCGGTGATGACCTCGGCAACAGTCGACATTCCCACCAAATCGGCACCGATGTGGCGCAGGTATTGGATCTCCGCTGGAGTCTCGTAACTCGGGCCCAGCAGTCCCGCGTATACGCCTTGATGCAAAGAGATGTTCAGGTTGGCGGCTTCTTCACGGGCAATCTGGCGATGGGAGCGAGAGTAGGCTTGCGTCATGTCAGGGAAGCGGACGCCGAAACGATCGTCGTTGGAGCCGACGAGCGGATTTGTTCCCTGCAGGTTGAGGTGATCGGAGATCAGCACGAGCGCGCCCTGCGAGTAGCTGAGATTGATTCCACCAGCGGCGTTGGTGAGGATCACCGACTTGATTCCCATGCGGGCAAAGACACGGATGGGGAACGTGACCTCCTGGGCGGAATATCCCTCATAGAGATGCACGCGGCCTTGCATCGCAGCGACCGCGACGCCGCCGGCTTTGCCGATGACCATCCGCCCGGCGTGCCCGATGGCCGTGGATTGCGGGAACGATGGAATCTCGGAGTAGGGGACGCGGGTAGCGTTGGTGAGCGTATCCGCGAAGGCGCCGAGGCCGGAGCCGAGGACGAGTCCGATCTGCGGACGGAGCGTCGTGCGTTTGAGGATCAGTTGTGCAGCGGAGTCGGCGAGCGTGAATGAGTCGGTCATGGGTTATTGCAGGGAATCTTCCCCCAGCGGCTAAAAAGCCGCAATCCGCTTTCGAGCCTTAACGGCACGGCTTTAAGACGTGCCCCGATACGAACCCTGAGACGCAGAGGCCCAACAATCAGAGATCCCCGTCCGCGAGATGGCGGCCGTGGCCATTGCGATCCAGCCAATCATACAGAAATGTCTGGTAGAGATATGAGGCTACGATCTCTTCGCCGAGTTCGTGCGTATCGGTGCAGATGAAAGGCAGGTGCAGTCCCGTGAGGACAGCGATCAGAGATTGTGTGATGCGGTTGGGGTTGCAGGCGCGGTAGGCATATTCCGACTTGATCTCGGTCAGCGATGAGGTGACGACCAGCAAACTGTGCGGCAATTCGGCCATCTTTCGCAGGCGATTGACGAAGACAGCGCGGTTTGTGGTGAAAGAACAAATCAGATCGGCCAGATCTTTGCGCTCGACGACGCAGCTGTCTTCCATGCCTTTGACGGAGTAGTCGCCAAGCCGCAGCGCACGACGCTCGATCTTGCTGAACCATCCCCTGAAGCGGCGGAAGGAAAGCGGATTCTGCTCGCGCGTATCGACGATAGCGACGGGAAGTGGAGTGCGGAGCTGTGTGCCTCCGCGCTCGGCGACGACGGGGAGCGGCGGATGCTGGATCGGCGCGGTCTTTGTCCAGGCCGTGGTCCAGGCGAGCGGGGAAGGGATTAAAGTACGTTTGCGCGGCATGGGGTGATGTTACTTCACAGGTCGAATCCAGACAGTGTAGCTAACACTGAAGCTGTTGCGCTCCTTTAAGGAAGAACAACTCCCTGCGGCGTGCGTTCAGGATCCCGCGCTTAGTGCGCTTCAAAGAACTCCAAGACGGCCTGCGGATCGAAGTTGCTTACGTCTCCGTGGTTTCCAGTAGAGGTGTTGACGATCACGTTGCCGCCGGCCGCATTGACCTGGAATGCAAAAGGATTTTCGTTGTGAGAACGGACCACAGTCGTATCCGAATATGACGCCCACAGGAGGATGGGAAACGCAGTGAAGTCCGAAGGCGGATCCAACATGGGGTCGTACCCAGCAGTCGCAGTCGCATACCCGCTGGGACTCGAAAAATCATAATCGCTCTGAATGACGGGATAGAACGGTCCGGTTCCGCCAGCATACATATTGGAAAGGCTGCAGGCGGGGTAGATCCCCACCACTGCGAGCGGAGACAGCGTACCGTGAGCAATTGCGTTCCAAGTTACGATCCCACCCATGCTCTCGGCGATAACGTACGGAGCGGCGCGCAAGTTTAGATACCCCTTCCAACGCTCTTGAACGGCAGCAATATCCGTATCGCATTGCGAATTGCCCCAACAGTTCTGGACGTTGTAGTCCGACGCAATTACAACGTAGCCCGCCTGCACGAGAGGGTTTACCAAGCACCTGTCATGGCGATTGGTGGAGATGTCGCGTCCACTTTGCCCACTGCCATGGTTGTACAAAACCCACGGCGATGCGACACCAGGCCTATAGCCAGGCGGGACAATTCCATATGTCAGGACTCCATTTGCATCAATTAATTGCGTGACGGGAAAGCTTTGGGAACCATTCTCGCAGTCGGCTTGGAAATTGCTGCCGCAATCGACGGTTAACAGAAGTAGTGCAGATATTAGGAATGCAAAGGCTGCTATACCTTTTTTCATGGAGTCTTCAACGTCATAATTCCTCGCCTAACCGCAAGCGTCCGCTCAATCTTAAAATGGCTCTTCAGAACTTCTTCTCGAATTCTGCGAAGGCCGCTTCGAGCTTCCATTGTTCGTGGGCGCGCTCGTTTGCGGTCAAGAACCCCGTGCATCCGGCCGACGGCTTCTCTTTCCCGAAAGCATCGGTCGCACATGCCGAGACTGGGCGGAACGATCCCTTGGTTTCAGCCCACAGACTCTTTCCGGGCGAGAAACTGTGCTCCAGGCTGTTACGCGTCATACGCTTCAGGTCCGCATACGACAGGTGATATCCCTGGATGGCGCGGAGGTATTCGTGCGTCATGTCGGAGCGGGCTACGCCCTCGTCGTCAGTCGAGATCGCGACCGGCACGCCATACTTCATGTAAACGGGCAGCGGATGCTCGTCTCCGCTGATGCCGAGGATCTGGTCGTTCGAGGTCAGATTAATTTCGACAAGCACGTCGCCGGCAGCCATTTCTTTCATCAGTCCGATGGGATCTTTTTCGAGCATGATGTCGACGCCGTGCCCGATACGCTCGGCGTGGCCGCGCTCCACCGACGCGCGGATGTGGAAAGAAAGGTCCTCCGGCTTCACCAGGCTTTCAGCGAGCTCTCCGGCATGGAGCGCGATGTGGACCTTGGGATAGACGCCGTGCAGGTAGTCCAGCATGGCCATGTGCTGGTTGAAATCGTGAATTGGAACGTACCAGTCCTCTGGTTCAACGAGGTTAAGACCGACGAACTGAGGATCGGAGGAAGCGAGTTCGAATCCGAGCAAGATCTGGGCAAAGACCGCATCGGGTGGGAGGCCGCGCAGGACCTGGTAGAGATAGCGAACCGTGACGCTGCATCCCGGTTCCGCGTTGGGTGTTCCGCATTTCAGTTCTTTGCGCGCTTTGGCATCGTCTTCGGCCAGGGTCTGGCTGGTGGCGGCGGCGATCTCTTTGAGCCCACCAGAGAGAAGCTTCTGGCGCATCTTTCCGTAGTCACCGTCCCACTCGAGTTTTGTCGAGAGTTGTGCGGCGGCACCGCCGTCGGCGGTGTGCATGAATTCCACGTATTGCACGTGTTCTTTGGCCGCGCGATTCATCACCGAAGCTAGACCTTCGGCGATGTGGTTGTGCGCCGTGAGTCCGAACTTGTCGAAAGTGGCGAAGAAGTGATCATGACCGGATTCTTCTCCGGCGCGCCAGTTGCGCATCGACCACGCATCGATAATCTGTTCGTAGAGAATCTGGTCGCCGTAGGCACAGCGGATCGCGGGTTTGGGTGTGTAGCGCTCACAAGAGTCGCAGGGAGGAGCAAGCAGGCGGGAGGTGGTGCGGTCAACGCAAAGATTGTCGGAGGCGGCGAAGTCGATGTAATCCTCGCCATAGACCGCTCCCGTGAGGTGGTTGTGCAGGTCTCCGCCCTTGGGCATGTCGTGCAGGAAGGCGAGCAAGAGCGATGGCTGGTTGCGGATGGAATCGAGGTAGCGGGCGGTTTTCTGTTCGGGAGTTTGGGCGAAGCAGAGGGTCGAGAGAATTATGAGGATGAGTGCAAATCGCGGGATGTGGCGCATTCGAAAAGCCTCCGAGTCGGGAAGGGAATTGTAACTGGCCTATGCTCCATCGCCAACGCAAGAAAACCATCTACCACACTGGCCGCCCGCCTTGCGCCACAGAGGTACACGGGGACCCCTGTGAGCCTCTGTGTCCCAGTGGTGAAAGCTTTTGGTCTGCTACTCTGTTTCGTTATGTCACAGGTACTTTCCAAGACGACCCGCAGCTTTGCCAGCGACAACAATGCCGGAGTGCATCCGGAGGTTCTCGAAGCGATCTCGCGTGCGAACCAGGGGCACGTAGTTGCCTACGGAGACGATCCGTATACGCGGTCGGCCGTTGCGAAATTCGAGGAGCATTTCGGCGCGGGGATTGACGTCTTCTTCACGTTCAACGGCACGGGCGCGAACGTGCTCGGACTGCAAGCGTTGAACCGTCCATATCATGCTGTGCTCTGCAGCGATTACGCGCACATCTACACCGATGAATGTGGGGCGCCGGAGAAGCATACCGGCTGCAAGCTGATTCCCCTGGCGCATCAGGATGGCAAGATCACGGTCGAGCAAGTGCGACACGCGTATCACGGCATCGGCGATCAGCATCACGTGCAGGTGCGCGTCATCTCGATTACGCAATCGACTGAAATGGGGACGGTGTACCGTCCGGAAGAAGTGCGTGCCTTGGCGGAATTTGCACACAAGCGAGGCATGTTCCTTCATATGGATGGGGCCCGCATTGCGAATGCGGCGGCCTGCCTTGGCCAGACATTGCGGCAGGCGACACGCGATCTCGGAGTAGACGTGCTTTCGTTTGGCGGCACGAAGAACGGCACTCTAGGTGGCGAGGCGGTAGTTTTTTTCAATCGTGCGCTCAGTACGGACTTTCTGTATCTGCGGAAGCAGGGCATGCAACTCGCGTCGAAGATGCGTTTCATCGCCGCACAGTTTGAAGCCCTGCTGACCAATGACCTGTGGAAGCGAAGCGCTGAGCGCGCCAACCACATGGCGCGAGTGCTCGAAGCCGAGATTAGGAAGATTGCGCAGGTCCGCATCGTGTGGAAGGTGGAGGCGAACGGCGTCTTCGCGCAGATTCCGCGGCACGCGATCGACAAAATCAAAGAGCGGTACTTCTTCTATCCGTGGATCGAAGAGGAATGCATCGTGCGCTGGATGTGCTCGTTCGACACCACGGAAGAGGACGTCAGGGACTTTGTGAAAGTTGTGGCGGAAGCCGTAGAGGGGTAAGCCGATGCCTCAACCAGGCTATTGCATTTTGGCCCTTCTTTGGCTACATTTGGCCCATTCCAGCCGGAGTGCGCGTCCCCAGCCGCTCGGTCCCAGGAGCTAGCATGATTCGGAAGTGGTTTGGCATCTTGTTGATAGTGCTTGTGGGCGCGACCTTCCTTGCTGTCACAAGTTGTGGGCGGGAGCAGCAACTCCAGTCCATCAACGTGACGCCGAACTCGGTCACTTTTCTCTCACCTGGAACGACAATTACCTTTCAGCTGAAAGCGTACGGAACCTACATCCATCCGCCTGAGACGAAAGACATTACGAGCCAGGTGATGTGGAGTGCTCAATCCAGCGATCTGGTTCTGGTGACTCCTGCGGGTGTGCTTAGCACTTCAGGGTTAGGATATTGTGGCGTAACGAACGTGACCGCGTCGTTGTCGAACCCGGGTGGACCCAGCAACAACGTCATTGTGGGTAATGCGACTGCGACAGTGGTCAATACTGCGATTCCTATCTGCCCGCAATAGTCCCCGCAAGATCAATCACGGTCGCGGAGAAGTTTTCCCAAGGTCGGCTTGTGCTTTTCCGGCTTCTTCGTCTTCTCGACCACAATCTTTCCTGATGGCGGGCTTCCTACGCGCTCGCGGGCCAGTTCCTTCACCGCCGTTACCGCGCGAAAGGGCTTTCTCTTTTTCTTTTTCGGCATCGGCGCTTCCCCACAGGAGTCAGGTTGAGTGTAACCCGAGCGACTCAGTCTAAGACTCGGTTGCGAATCAGCACCTCTCAAATGTGCAATAATTTAACTCTGATTGAGCTGCCGTGAGTCAGGTGCTACGAACTTATGGAAGAACGCGATTTTTTTGACGAACGTCAGGAAAAAAAGCCAGCTTCGCTGAATTGTCCTCATTGCCACCAGTCCGCGGATTATGAAGTGACATGGGTGGTCCGCACCAAAAAGCGCCAGCTTGCAGGACGAGCCGATGACCGCGATCGCGCACGCTTTGCCAAGTTCCGTTCTTACATGGTGCGCAAAGACGACATGATGGCCTGCAAGAACATGCGCTGCCGCAAGCGCTTCGATATCTCGGGGCAATCGACCGTCATCATGGAGTAGGCCCTCAGGGCTAAAGTCTGATCGATTTGCAGCTCCGGCAGCGCGGCTCGGTCCACCTGGAGCACTGTCATGCGGAGCGGAGCCGGAGTGCAAGCGCAGCGAAACGACGGCGGAGTCGAAGCATCCCTACCATTGAGCCACTGCCGCGGGCAGGGATTCCTCGCTCTGCTCGCAATGACACTTGAGTAAAGGCCACAAGCATGGACTATGCTAATTTCTGAACCGCCCTGATCGTGCTCTATCAAGACGAATTCCGCCCATTCTATTTGGTGAGACTTGATTGGTGGGCCAACTCCGGGCAGAGAATGCCGGGCAGCCCGTCGAGTCCGCTGGATTTGGCTTCGCGCAGCGCGAAGGCAATCAGCTCCTGCTCGATTTCTGGCGGCATTGGATGGCGCTGGTAACTCGACAGCAATTCCTCGACTCTGCGGCACGCCCGCTGCAGAATGTCAGGACTCTCGCCATCCATACCAGGCAGTCCGCGATCGATCACTGCGGACGGAAAGTGTTGTTCTTTCCGGAAAAGTGCGCGCGTTTCTTTCAGCTTCAGGAAGTCCCCTTGTAAACCGGTTTCCGCGAAAGCCGCGACGGCCAGGGAATCTGTGCGAGGCTGGATCCCCTCGATGAGGCGCTGCGCCGACGCGATCGCTTCGGCGTCGATCACCAGTTTTTCGATACTGTGGCAGGCCAGGAAATCGAGCATGCCTGCGCCCGAGATCATGTTGATACCGGCGAGCGCGCCCAGCACGGTCGACATGCCGCTCTCCATTTCGACCTGGGCGTCGATCACCCGCCCATCGCCGGCGACGAGATAAGCATGCGTCGGCAGGCCGAGATATTTTCCGACTTGCGAGCAGGCTACATCGAGCATCGCGGTTTCAATGGCGCCCATGGGAGTTTTGCCGCTACGCATGTCGAAGATCGCAGGTGCGCCTCCCCAAACGATGGGTGCGCCGGGTTGGGCAAGCTGATGAATCGCAATGCCACTGATGCATTCGGCCGCGTGCTGTACTACAGAACCGACGAGTGTAACGGGTGCGGTCGCACCGGCCAGCGGCATGCTGACGATCTCGGCGGGGACTCCGGCACGAGCCAGGTCGACCAGATTCTGCGAGGCGAACTCGGACCAGTTCAGCGGCGGCGACGGGCACACGTCGAAAACAGCGCGTGGATTTTGGCGCAACTTATCGCGGCCTCCGCTTTCGATGGCAAGTAAATCGATCAACGTGTGCAGGCTGCTGGCTGAAAATGCGCCAGTGACGATGGGCTTTTCCGAATACCAGAGCACGAGCAGAAGACGGTACCAGTCGCCGATCTCTGGAGGAACATCATTACAGACCATGGCCGTCGATTGCGCCGCGAACTGCGGCAGCGTCTCAGCTACTTGCACCAGCCTCACAAGATCCGCGGCCATAGCCGGACGCGCTTGCTGGGTCTCGGGATCAAGAATGTTGAGGCAGGAAGAGCCAGGGTCGAAGTGGATAGCGTCCCCGCCATACTGCACGGCCGGTTTACCGAGACGGTCGTAGAGGCAAAATCCGCGTGGAACAAGATCGAGCAGTCGTCGCGCAAGAGCCTCGGGAATGTGCGCGACGCCGTCTTTTACAGTGATGCCGGCAGCGCGAAGCAGATCTTCTACATAGGGAGCGACGCGGACTCCGGGATCCTCGATGAGCTCAAAGGCTTCGTCGAGGATGCGTTCGATCAGCGGCTTGTCGATAAGTTCGAGTTTAGGTCGCATGTTCTTGACTGGTCATTCCGAGCAACGCGAGGAATCCCTACACGCGTAACTGCATCGAGGGTCGTAGGGATTCTTCGACTACGACGGTCATACGCTTCGCGCATGACCATCTCCACTCAGAATGACAACGATAAGCAGTGCTCATTATGGTTGAGCCGAAACCGCTTCCAGCTTTTGCCGCATCAGTTCCTGCGCCAGTGCCACGGCGCTCATTGCGTCTTTGGCGTAGCCATCGGCGCCGATTTCTTCGGCCCAGCGACGAGTGACTGGGGCGCCGCCGACCATGACTTTCACGTGTGTGCGCAGGCCTTCTCTTTCGAGCGCTTCCACCACCGTCTTTTGATTGCGCATGGTTGTGGTCAGGAGTGCGGAGACGCCGACGATGTCGGCTTTCAGTTCGCGTGCCTTCGCGGCGAACCTCTCGCCAGCGACATCTACTCCCAGGTCGTGAACCTGGAAGCCGTGCGCGGTCAGCATCGTCCCCACGAGAATCTTCCCGATCTCGTGAATGTCGCCTTTCGTAGTGCCCAACACAACCACGCCGGCTCTCGGCCGTTCAGTGCCGAGTTTCCTGAGTTCCGGATCGAGCACCGACATGGCAGCGCGCATCGCCTCGGCCGAGGCCATCATGTCGGGGAGGAACATCTGTCCGCGGGCGAACTGCTCGCCCACGTCGTGCATGCCGGGAACGTATCCGTGGTTGATGGCGTCGAGGGGAGCCAGACCTGCAGTTAGCGCCTGCTGGGCAAGGCCGGATGCGGTGTCGGGCGCGCCATCAATGATGCTCTGCCGCATGGCGGAAAGAGTGTCGTTGGGCATAAGGTATCTCGGCCATGCTGACGTGAGGAGCGTCAGGAGTCTGTGATTAGGATCACAAATCCGAGTTTGGCGTGTGCGAGAGATTGAAATCTTTGCCGGATGGCGGGATCATTGGAGCGCATGCGGAACCTACTGTTTCTGGGTTTGAGTTTCCTTCTTTCATCAAAAGCGCATGTACGTTTGATACGCCACCTCCACAGAGGCCAAAGGTGTTCCGGCCTCAGGGGTGTGGGCGGGCGGTCCTGACGGTGACGCATTTATTTTGCTCGTATGTTGCGGCAACCAAACTCGATTCCTGTACCGTCTATAACGATTCGACTGGCGAGGTTTGGATGAAGGGCAATTTCCATCTTCACGGTATGGATCATGGAATCCCACTCTCACCGCGGGACTACAGCGCAGCCGAAGGAAGAAGAATTTTTCTTACCTCGAAGCAAGGCTATCTGGAGCAATGAAACACGTCGCTGGCGGCGATTCGCCGCCTCATCGTCGCGTCATTTATACTGACAGGTTTTGCCGTGGCTGTTTGAGGCCGCTGGCGCAGGAGAGGTTCCGTGAAAATCCTGGTTTGCATGAAGCAGGTGCCGCAGAAAGATGCTCCGCTGAAGCTCAATGAAAGTGGCACGTGGATCCGCGAAGACGTTTCTTATGAAGTCAACGAACCGGATGCTTACGCCTTGGAAGAGGCGCTGCGCCAGCGCGAGAAGCACAAGGGCGAAGTCGTCGTGATCACCAGCGGTCCCGCGAGGGCGCAACAGGTCTTGCGTGAGGCTCTGGCTAAGGGGGCCGATCGCGCGATCCATCTCGAAGACGACAAATTTGTCGGGCTCGATGCCTTAAACACCGCGAAAGCATTCGCGGCGGCAATTAAAGATGAGCAGTTTGACCTGATTTTCACGGGGCTGCAGTCTGACGACTATGGCTATGCGCAAACCGGCGTGATCCTGGCTGAGCTGCTGGGATGGCCGCACGCGACCATCATCATGCAGATCGAAAAGACAGACTCCGGGATCCGCGTGAAGCGCGAACTCGAAGCCGGATACTTTCAGTTTGTCGACATGCCGACCCCGGCCGTGCTGACGATTCAGTCGGGTATTAACAAGCTGCGCTACGCCACGCTGATCGGCATCAAACAGGCGAAAAACAAGCCGCTGCGAAAGGTGTCGCTGGCCGAGGTGCAAAGCGCGATTGGCGATAATCTGCAGAAGATCGAGAAGCTATACATTCCGCAGAAGACGAAGAAGACCGAGCGCATCGAAGGCGCGCCCGCCGAGATTGCGAAGAAGCTGGTGGACAAGTTAAGGAACGAGTTGCGGGTACTGTAACAAACGGATGTGGCAGATGTATGTGGGGACAGCCGCCCTCGGCTGTCCGCCGAGCGAAAGCTCGGAAGGTTTTCGCTAAGAGCTAGTAGTTAAGGGCCTAAGAATTAAGAGCTGAATTTATGCCAGATACCATCCTCGTAGTTGTTGAACAGCGCGAAGGAAAGCTGAATCGCGTTTCGCTGGAAACTATCACGGCCGGGCAAGCCATTGCAGCGGCTACCGGGTGGACGCTGGAGGCTGCGATTGTCGGCAGCGGAGCGGCGTCGATCGCATCGGAGATCGCGGCAAAGAGAGTCGCGAAGGTCTACGCTGTCGAATCGCCAAAGCTCGAGCCATATACGCCGGATGCATTCGCGGCAGCGCTGAAGCAATTCCTCGCCGCGAAGCAGCCGAAGTTGGTGCTCATGCCGCATACCTACCAGGTGCGCGACTTCGTTCCTAAACTGGCCACTGCTATGGGACGCACCGTCATCAGCGACTGCATCGGATTCAAACATGAAGGCAGCAAGCTGGCATTCACCCGTCAGATGTTTCAAGGCAAGCTCGCCGCGGATGTGAGCTTCACGAGTGATGCTCCCTGGTTTGCCACATTTCAGAACGGATCTTTCCGTGGCGACAAGGCAGAAGCCGGAGCGAGCGCCGCTCCGGTCGAAACCGTAAACGTCGAGATCGCCGATGGAGTGATCCGGAACAAACCGCAGGAAGTTTTCAAAGAGGCGAAGCAGGCAGTCGATCTTACGCAGGCGGAAATCATCGTTGCTGTGGGCCGCGGGATTAAAGAGCAGAAGAATATTGAAATCGCGAAACAACTTGCGGACGCACTCGGCGGGGACCTTGCGGCCTCGCGTCCGATCTGCGATTCCGGATGGCTCCCGATGGATCGTCAGATTGGATCGTCCGGTCAGACGGTGGCGCCGAAGCTGTATCTTGCTCTGGGCATCAGTGGAGCCATTCAGCACATCGTTGGCATGAAAGGATCACGCGCCATCATCGCGGTGAACAAAGATTCGGAAGCCCCGATCTTCGAAATTGCCGACTACGCGATTGTCGGCAACCTGTTCGACATCGTTCCGCCACTGATCGAAGAGGTGAAGAAGGCGAAGAGCTAGTTCCGAGTTTCGCGTTTCAAGTTTCGATTGTTCTGATGTGGAGTTTGAATTGAGTCATAAATATCAGGACTTGATTGCGTGGCAGAAAGCCAAAGCTCGTGCCACAGACGTTTATCGTGCCACTGAGCCCTTTCCGAAAACCGAGATTTACTGGTTGACTTCGCAACTACGCCGGGCCGCTGTCTCGATACCCTCGAACATTGCGGAGGGTCAAGGACGGCTCACCAAAGGTGAATTCTGTCACTTCCTCGGTCAAGCAAGAGGATCTCTGCTCGAGTCAGAACCTCAGCTTTTGATCGCTGTTGACCTCGGCTTGTTGGAAGGAGATGGATTCAGGAAGTTGGAGGAGCGGTCATCTGAAGTCAGGAAATTACTAAACGGCCTCATTCAATCTATGCGCCTGTGAAGAACGGGAATCGAATGAGGCCTGTTTTTCTCGAAACCTGAAACTTGAAACTAGAAACCTATGTTAGTTTTCCGCAAACCGATTGAAGGTGTCGAACGTCCGCAGATGCCGGCCGACGTGGTCATCGTCGGCGGAGGACCTGCGGGTATGGCCTGTGCACTGCGGCTTTCGCAACTGATCGACGCGCACAATGCGGCCCATCCGGACGCGCAGCTCAGCAAAGAAAACATATACGTCCTCGAAAAGGCGCGCGAGGTCGGACAGCATTGTCTTTCGGGGGCGCTGCTCGATCCGCGCTCGACGCGCGAGTTGCTGCCCGACTTCGAAAAAGAAGCGCCGCTCGATGCGCCAGTCACCAAAGAAGCCGTTTATTTCTTCACGGAAAAGTCGAAGTTCAAGTTTCCGATTACTCCGCCGTTCCTGCGCGACCATGGAAACTTTGTCATCTCGCTGAACCGGTTTGTAAAGTGGCTGGGCGGCAAAGTGGAAGAGACTGGAATCACGATCTTCACGGGATTTGCTGGCTCCGAGCTTCTCTACGACGGCGATCGGGTGATCGGCGTACGCACCGACGACAAGGGCGTGGACAAGGAAGGGCATCCCAAATCGAATTTTGAACCTGGGTACGATTTGCGGGCAAAGATCGTCATTCTGGCGGAAGGGCCGCGCGGATCGCTCACCAAGCAACTGGTCGATAAATTCGATCTCGCGAAAGACGCTAATCCCCAGACATACGGCGTCGGGGTGAAAGAACTGTGGGAAGTTCCCTCGGGGCGGATTGCGCCAGGCGAGGTTATCTACACGATGGGCTGGCCGCTGACCACGCACGAATATGGCGGCGCCTGGATCTACGGATCGAAAGACAACATTGTGTCTCTCGGATTTGTCACCGGCCTCGACTACGCCGATCCTCGGCTCGATCCGCAGCGCGTGCTGCAGCAGTTCAAACGTCATCCGTTCGTGACGAAGCTGCTCGAGGGCGGCAAAATGATTCGCTACGGCGCCAAGTCGATGCCCTATGGCGGCTGGTGGGCGATTCCTCCGGTCGCAGGCAACGGATGGATGATCCTCGGTGATTCTGCGGGATTCTTGAATTCGGCTCGGCTGAAGGGAATTCACTTGGCGATCAAGAGCGGTATGCTCGCGGCCGAGACAGCGTTTGAAGCGCTGAAGAAAGATGATTCGTCAACCGCGACTCTCAGCGCGTTCCAGAAAAATGTCGAGTCCAGCTGGATCAAGGAAGAGATGTGGAAAGTCCGCAACCTGCATCAGGGATTTGAACATGGAATGTTTGCCGGCATGATTAACACCGGATTGCAGATGATCTCGGGCGGTCGCGGCCTGCGCAATCGTTATCCAGCGGTCGCCGGATACCAACGCATGCAGAAGCTTTCTCAACTGCCTGCCGATGGCGGAGCAGAAGCCCACCTGATCGGTCCGGCAAAAGGCGATGGCAAGCTGACATTCGACAAACTCACCGACCTGTATCACTCGGGCACCAAGCACGAGGAAGATCAGCCGGCGCACCTGGTCATTCACGACACGAAAGTTTGCAACGAGCGCTGCGTCAAAGAATATGGCAGCCCATGCCAGAACTTCTGTCCGGCGAACGTCTACGAAATGGTGGACGACGCGAGCCAGCCCAACGGCAAGCGCATCAGCCTGAACCCCTCGAATTGCGTGCACTGTAAAACGTGTGACATTGAAGATCCGTACCAGATCATCACCTGGGTGCCTCCGGAGGGCGGAGGCGGTCCGAACTACGACGGAATGTGATGGCGTTTCATGTGGGGACAGCAGCCCTCGGTGGTCCGGTCGAGCGAAGCTTGACGGATTACTGGCGAAGCGGGGAATCCTCGGGCGCGGAATACTTACTGATTCCATAGGTTTTGTGCGATTTTGATCAGAGGCTCTATGCAAATCCGCAATCTTCTCCAATCTGGGTTTCACGTTGTTCTGTTTTCCGCCTTCGCCATAGCCCAGCAGTCGGCTCCTTCCATTCCCACTACTGGTTTTGCCGGGCTCGATCAATACCGGGCCTCGCGCATCGCGATGTTCACCGACGACTACGGGCAACTGGCGCGCTATCGCGAAGCCGATGCGGCTCTGGGTCCGCCGGCCGCTGGAGAAAATCGCGTCGTGTTCTTTGGGGATTCAATCACCGATATCTGGAAACTGGAGGACTATTTTCCAGGAAAGCCCTACATCAACCGCGGCATCGGAGGACAGACAACGCCGCAGATGCTGGTCCGGTTTCGACAGGACGTGATCAACCTGCAGCCCAGGGTCGTTATCATTCTGGCTGGGACAAACGACATTGCCGGCAATACCGGACCGATGCGGAATGAAGATATCGAAGGGAACCTGGCTTCGATGGTGGAATTGGCACGTGTGCACGATATTCGCGTTGTGCTGTGTTCAATTATGCCGGTGCACAATTACACGGAACGCGCAAAAGATTTCTTCGCCCAGCGTCCGCAATCAAGAATTCTGGCGCTCAACGGGTGGATCAAAGATTACGCCGCCAAGAACAATATCGTGTACGTCGATTACTTCTCGGCTCTAGTGGATGACAAGGGCATGATGAAGAAGGAACTGGCCGATGACGGCCTGCATCCGAACGCCGCCGGATACAAAGTGGTTGCCCCTCTGGCCGAGGCGGGAATCGAGAAAGCGCTGAAATAGAGTTCACTTCCAGTACGTTCATTCGCCCTCAAGCTGCTTTTTTGCTGTCCGCGTATCCACTGCATGCGAAAAACATATTCCTCGCCGCTTTGCCCCGCAAAAATGACAATGCGACGACGATGATTTGTGCCCTGCTTGTCCACCAGCGGCTATAATCGAAGATGAGTTTCCGACCGCCTCAGCCTTGGGCATACCTTTGGCCGGGACGGCGTGGGAGAGGTTTCGCGGGCATGGGTGCCCGCGCTAAAACTTTCCCAAGGGTGTCGGTGGAAACGCCGGCGCCTCCCGCGCTTTTGGCGCATTGGAAAGGAAACGGCCTGTCGGGATTTGCTTCCCTGCCTGCTCCTTTCCAAGGTTGCACGAATCTAAGAAGCTCAAATCGCCTCTTGTGGGCTAATTGCGAATGTCTGCTCTACACGACAAATTCGGACGCGCCATCACCGACCTGCGGATCTCTATTACCGACCGCTGCAACTACAAGTGCGTCTATTGCCGGACCGGAAACGAGGGCGCGCTGTACGGGGACCTGCCTTTCTCAGACTACTTACGCATGGCGAAGGTGCTGGTTGGCATGGGCATCACTAAAATTCGGCTGACTGGTGGAGAGCCCCTGCTGCGCAAAGGAGTGGTCGAGTTTGTGCGCGAGTTGGCGCAACTGCGGCCCGAGGGGCTAAAGCTCCAGTTCTCGGCGTGCGGTAACGGTACGGCTAAAGCCGAGCTCTTCCCGAATTCTGAGCTACTCGATATTGCGCTCACCACCAACGGGCATCTTCTAGCAGATGTAGCAAAGCCGTTGAAAGAGGCTGGTCTGACGCGAGTTACGGTCTCAATGGATGCCGTCGATCCCGACCGTTTCACGCGCATCACGCGAGTACCCGGCGGATACGATCACGTGCTCGCTGGAATTCGTGCGGCGCGGCGCGCAGGGCTGTGGCCGCTCAAGGTCAATTGCGTTCTGATGCGCGGTTTCAACGAAGACCAGATCATTCCATTTGGCATGTTTGCGCGCGAAGAGGGCGTTACCGTGCGCTTCATCGAATTCATGCCGTTGGAAGAGGGTCGAACCTGGGAACCCTCAACCGTTGTTCCGCTCGAGGAGATCCTGGCGCGCATGGCCGAATACCGGCCGCTGGTGGAGATTCCACACGCACGCTCCGAGACGGCGCGGCGCTATCGCTTCGAAGACGGCATCGGAGAAATCGGCATTATCGCGCCGGTGTCCCATCCTTTCTGCGGACATTGCAGCCGCATTCGCATCACCAGCGACGGCAAAATTCGTACCTGCCTTTTTTCTGTGTGGGATCACGATTTGCACGCGCAAATGGAGCGTGGGGCAAGCGACGAAGAGTTAGAAGACTTCATCCGCGGAGTTGTGGCCAAGAAAGAAGAGCGGCATCACATCGGGGAGCCTGATTTTGTGCCGGCGTCGCGGACGATGGTGCATATCGGGGGATAGAGTCGATAATCAATTACCGCTGAGGACGCAGAGTGCGCAAACTAATTTGCATTAACTTTCGAAAGCCCGCATGCATGGGCACTTTGACTTGCCTCCTGCTTTTTTCTGCCGCTGTTCCTGCACTTGCCCAAAATCCTCCCTATCTCGGTTTCGACCGCAACGACTACCCTGGCGACGCCAACCTCAAGACGCTCCGGCAAACTTTTGCCTACTCCGGATACTGGCTTAACAATCCTCCGGGGGAGAGAGCCAACACCTGGGCGGGACACCGAGCAGCCGTCGAGTCTGCCGGTTTCGGATTTCTTGTTCTGTTTAACGGCCGCCTGTACGCCGAACTGAAATCTGTTACTAATGCAAGGCTGGTTGGCAAATCCGATGCGCGGGCTGCCGCTGCATCTGCGCGGCACGAAGGCTTTCCGCGTGGGACCATCATCTTTCTGGACCAGGAGCAAGGCGGACGCATGCTGCCCGAACAGAAAGCGTACATATACGCATGGGTGGACAGTATTGTTGCGGCTGGATTCCGCGCAGGCATTTATTGTTCCGGCATTCCGGCGCCGGATGATGGGAATGTTGTTACAGCCGAAGATATCCGCCATAGCGCGGGAGCACGGAAGATTACGTATTGGGCGATTAATGATGCATGTCCTACCGCGCCCGGATGTGCGTTTCCACAACAGCCCCCGAGCCCGACGAAAAGCGGCGTGAATTTCGCCGAAGTCTGGCAGTTTGCGCAGTCACCGCAGCGAAGAGATGTCGCTGGGCAATGTACAAACTACACTCGCGATGGAGATTGCTATGCGCCAGGAACCTCCGCGGGTCAGGGCCTTCACCTTGACTTGAACACGGCAACTTCGCCTGATCCATCCCACGGTCGAACTCGCTAGACCATCGTTCACTCGAACTCTTTCCGCGCACAGGATCGGCCGGTACCTCGCAAATCACAATTGCCATCGAAATAGCTCTGAGTCGGCCCAGTTAAACCTGAACTTTCTTGCAGGTTCACAGACCAGGCCTTTTCTCCACTGAGCGGAAAACAGACGATCTCTTCCCATCGCTTTTCGCAATCCGAAAATCACTTTTCCTCGTCCTGTGAGTGTACGCAGTGAAATTCGCATAACCCATTCAGGAGAACTTAGATGAAACGCATCGCACTAGCCCTCACGCTCTCGTTACTTTCGCTTTCGCTGGCTGCCAGCGCGGCCAGTACGGGAAAGAAGGACATTGTTGACACCGCCGTGGCCGCAGGTAACTTCAAGACCCTGGCCGCTGCTTTGCAGGCTGCCGGACTCGTCGACACCCTCAAAGGTCCCGGGCCCTTCACGGTTTTCGCCCCGACCGATGAAGCCTTCGCCAAACTGCCAGCAGGAACCGTGGATGATCTGCTCAAGCCCGAGAATCACGACAAACTGGTCGCGATCCTGACTTATCACGTCGTTCCCGGAAAGGTCATGGCGAAAGACGTAGTGAAGTTACACGAAGGCAAGACCGTCAATGGCAAAGAACTCAAAATCATGACGGATGGCGGCAAGGTGATGGTGGACAATGCCAACGTCGTGAAGACTGACATCGCCTGCTCCAACGGAGTGATTCACGTGATCGACTCCGTACTCCTGCCCCAGTAATTATCGTTGTTAACCTGCAGGCACAAAACCGCTGCGGCTGGGATCCCTCCCAGCCGTTTTTTCGTTGAACGTCCTGACAAAGATTTACTGTCTCACGACAAAAATGCGAAGTAAGTTGTTCCTGAGCACGTCCATTTACTGAACCCGTGCACATGTCATTCTCGAAGCAGGAGGAATTTTATGATCACCTTGAAGGCAGGTGTCTTCTGTATTGGCGTGGCTGCTCTCATGATGCAGATTGTTCCGCTCCAGGCGGCCGAATCGAAGCCGATTCCGCCGGGTCCAATCCCAACCCAGATCTCTTTGGCCAAGAAGGTGTTCATCGCAAACGGCGGACAGAGTCAGCCTTACAAGATACCCATTTTTGCCGTCGGACCCGAACGAGCCTACGACGAATTTTTTGCAGCTGTGAAGGCCTCTAGACTCTACCCAACTCGTTGGATCACCCGCCGATGCCGATCTCCTGTTAGAAATCGAACTTACAGTTCCGTACGTCGGTTCGAGTTCCCGGGGGCCTGATCCCCAATTCCACCTGATGATCCGGGACCCCAAGACGAATGCACTCTTGTGGACGATCACCGAGCGCGTGGCATGGGCCGTACTGCAGAGCAATCACGATAAGAACTTCGATCAGGCGCCGGCTAGACTCGTCACGGATGTGCAGGGATTGGCTGCAAGGGCTGCGGCCACAGCCACTGACAAGCCGTAAGATCGTTCAAGTCGGGCATTCCAATCGCGAGGCAGGATGACGTTGTGCGCCTGCGATAAAATGAAAATAGCTCATATGGCCGACCGCACCTTCACCCTGGACGAAGCCCAATCGTTGCTGTCTGTTCTCGAATCCTTATTGCGCGTGGCTCTCAAGGCTAAGAAGGTGATGGAAGAATTCGATGCCCAGCAGCAAGCCTTGCATCACCGCATTTTCGTGAATGGCGGAATGTTTCTCGATGTTCTTCCGCTAGCCCGCCGCAAGGCCGAACGAGCAAAGGCCGAACAACACCTCAAAGATGCGCTCGCCGAAATCGATTCCATTGGAGTGCAAGTCAAAGACCTCGACATCGGTCTGCTCGATTTTCCATGCGAGGTGGAAGGGCAGACCATCCTGCTCTGCTGGAAACTCGGGGAAAAGTCGATTACGCATTGGCATGGTGTGCGGGAAGGCTTTGCCGGGCGTAAACCGATTGACCAGCGCATCGCGCGGGCCAAGAGATTAAACTAAGGTCCGTCAGCCTGCGACCGGCGCCTATCGAGCACATTCCAAATAGTCTTTTTCACCTCAGCAACATCCGTTGGACTTTCGTGTTTACAGGAGTGGAACTTAATCAGGCTGAACGCTGCTTTTTGCGGCACAATGTATCTGGTTTATAGAGTTCTTCCATCCGTTCAGCCCTTGTGAGTTTAAGGAAGGTTAACGACATGAAGGGATCTGTAGCTCGCTGGATGATCTTAAGTGTGATTGTGCTGGCGTTTTCTGCCGCGTCCTTCGGGCAGATCGCCGTCGGGATTTCGGTCCGCATCGGGCCACCCGCGCTGCCAGTTTATGCGCAGCCGATTTGTCCGGGCCCCGGATACCTTTGGACGCCCGGCTATTGGGCCTGGAACGATGATGGAGGCTATTACTGGGTCCCGGGCACGTGGGTCGTAGCTCCGGTTGGAATGCTCTGGACCCCTGGGTACTGGGGCTGGGGCGGCGGATTCTATGCCTGGCATCCTGGCTACTGGGGGCCGCACGTGGGCTTCTATGGTGGCATCAATTACGGATTTGGCTACGTCGGCGTGGGTTTCGTCGGTGGCGAATGGCGCGGAGGAGGTTTTTACTACAACCGTAGCGTGACAAATGTCAGCGTCACCAATGTGACTAACGTTTATAACAAGACAGTCGTGGTGAACAACACCACGGTCAACAATGTCAGTTACAACGGGGGAACTGGCGGTGTACTAGCGCATCCCTCGGCGCAGGAAGAAGCGTATTCCCGCGAACAGCATACCGCTCCGCTGCCTGTACAGGCGCAGCACGCGCAGTTAGCTGCGAAGAACCGGCAGAACTTTGCCTCGGTGAACCAGGGCCGTCCCGCGATCGCTGCAACTGCGAAACCCGCGGACTTCAGCAGCCATTCCGTCGTGGCCGCGCGCGCGTCCGGTGCCGCGTATCATCCGCCCGCCATGTCTCCAAGAGAAGCGCGGGTGGCGTCGCCTCCGGCAGGTCACCCTGCGGCCTCGAATGCCAATCGGGGAAACAATGAGGGATTTCGCCCATTCACGCCTCCAGCGAAGAGCAACAATTCGAATAACTCAAACTGGAACAACAACCACGGGAATAATCAGAACAACGAGGGATTTCACTCGTTCAACCCGCCGGCCAAGAGCAACAACCCGAATTCAGGCGGGAATAACAACCAGAACCATTACAATGAGAGCAGGCCGCAGAACCAGCCTCACCAGCCGGCGCCTCATTCGAGTCCGCCACCCCAGCCACATCATCAGGCTCCTCCACCAAAGGAAGAGCACCGCGGCAAGGGCTAGTCGACGGCGCGTAAAACCTTGTAAATTGACGAAATGGAAAGCGTTTTGGGCAGAGCCGGACGACAATCCGGCTCTACTTTTTTTGCAAGTCACTAAGCCGGCGGCGTTCTGAGTGAGCGGCTCAGCAACGGAGCATCGGCAGGGGATGGCCGTGTAGCCAGTTCAGGTACCGGAGTGCCACCCACGGCAAATGATCTCTGCTACAATTTTTTTGCAACCGACCAGCGTCAGAAGATCTGAGCCGGGGCGCGCCAAAAGGTGCCTAGACCTACATGTCATTGAAGAGATCCAAACTGCGTTTGATTGGTGCGTTCGCCGTGCTCGCGGCGCTGGCCTTGGCCGCAAGCTGCACTGGCTTTTTCCAGAGTCCCACCCTGACGGGTCTCTCGGTAGGACCCCAGTCACTCAGCATCAATGTGAGTCAAACCTGGCAGATGTCGGCGACTGGCACGTATAACGATGGATCTCAGAAGGCTTTGACGTCTGGAGTTTCCTGGTCTTCCAGCGACCCCACTACCGTGTCAGTTGGACAAACGTCCGGAATCGTCACCGGCGTTCAAACGGGTTCGGCCACAATTACAGCGTCCGCGGGAAGTTGCTCCGCTTGTTCGGGAACGTCGACGGTAACAGTTGTGCTGACGGGTGTTACTTCGGTTGTAGTCAGTCCAAGCTCCCAGAGTCTCAAGATAAGTGGAAATACCGTCTATTTCTTCGCTAAGGCGAACGGCACCACTGATATCAGCAGCACCGCGCAGTGGAGCATCCACGACTCGACCGGCACCGACCAGACGGCGAATTTCTCCCTCGGCTTTGTTGCAGGTTCCGGAGAAGGCATTTCGACCAGTTCTGCGACACCAGGTACCTACACCGTCGAAGCCACGTACAACGGGTTCGTCGGGAAAGCGACGCTGAACGTCACACAGTAGTTCTTCTCATCAACGCGGGAGATCTCGATAGTCGCCATGGAAATCGAGATTCCACCATTGGCATTGTTTCCGGCGCAGCCCTCATCTTCGCTAAACCGCCCCATCAAGTCGATCTGAGCCCGCTTGGGCGTGAGCGAAGCTCATCGTGACGAATACGGCGAAGCCCACCGCGAAACAACCCAAGACGTGCATGTTGTAACCGCGCACGTAGCATGTGAGGCCATCGAAGCGGGCTCGCAGCCTTTGTATCGCCATAAGCATGCTGATTTTGCGTAGTTAGGGATTGTGATTCCGGTCACATTCCGCGCTTCCCCTTCGTGGCACGATCAATTTCCGACTTGAGGATCGGCACCTATTCCAGAGGCCGTGACACTGAAATCGATCACCCAACGCGACGAGCAGGAACTGCGTGCCGCGCGCTTTGCCATGCGTTTGTCGCTGGCAGTCGGCGTTTTGATGTTGCTGGGAAAGACCACTGCGTATTACGTGACTGGCTCGGCCGCGATTCTCTCCGATTTCGCCGAGTCCGTGGTGCACGTGATCGCGGTCGCATTCGCGGCCTTCAGTTTGCGACTGAGCACGAAGCCGGCGGCTCCTACTTTTCTTTACGGCTACGAGCGCATCACTTTTTTTTCGGCTGGATTCGAAGGCGCGATGATTATCGTCGCAGCGATCTGGATTCTGGTCGAAGCCGTCGAGAAGTGGATCGCTGGGTTGCCGCTGGAGCATTTGGGGCCAGGAGCGTTGTTGCTCCTCGGAGCCGGATTGCTGAACGCATGGCTGGGCTGGTATTTGCTGCGCATCGGGAAACGCAGCCATTCGTTGATTCTGGAAGCCGACGGCAAGCATGTGCTCACCGATTGCTACACGAGCTTTGGAGTGGTTGCCGGTCTTGGTTTGGTGATGCTCACGGGTTGGAAGCCCTTCGATCCGCTGGTCGCCATTGCCATCGCGATTAATATTCTGTGGTCCGGTGGGCGTCTCGCTTGGCGATCGGCCGTCGGCTTGCTCGATTACTCAGATCCAGACACGGGTCGGCGCATCCGCGAAAAGCTGGATGCCATCTGCAATGAACTGGGAATGAACTATCACGGAGTGCGCTATCGCACTACCGGCTACCGCGAGATCATCGAAGTGCACCTGCTATTCCCGCACAACACTCCTGTTGGAGAAGCGCACCGTCTCGCCACTCTTCTCGAAGAAAGACTGCCTCGCGAGCTGCGAAAACCAGCCGAGGTTATCACTCATCTGGAGTCACTGGAGGACCACGAAGACGTGCACAGCACGGAACACTACACGGGAAAGCCGGAGTAAGGAATTGCAGATTTAAGAATGCAGATTGAGAACCACGAAGCGCTAAAGTGAAACCAGCAATCCCAAATCTTCAATCTGAAATCTGCAATCTGACTTTGTTTCTACTCTTTCATCATCGCATCGATGGTCGAATAGAGCTGATTGTTGTCCTTCACTTCCACGTATGGATGGCTCGGATTGCGGCTGCTGACGATGTAGACCGTAGGAGTGTGATCGAGTTTGATCGCCTGGCCCAGATCGCGATCCGCATTTACCTGTGCGGCCAGCTTTCCATTCGGGTCGATGATGAAGGGCAGTTCCACTTTGTGCGCAGTGGCAAATTTTTCGGCATACGAACGCAGGTTCTGCACGTTAATCTCGAGCTGATTTTGGAAAATGTAGTCGCGGAACTCATTCCCCAGTTCCTTGGAATGGGTATCAAAGTAACGCGCCATCACCGCCGCCTGATACGACCACGGATGCATCGGCAGAGGGAAGTCGTGGCGTACAACCGGAATCTTGTAGGTCTTCGAGGCCTGCTCGACCAAAGGCGCCGTGCGGCGACACATGGGGCACTCCAGATCCTCGAAAACGACGATCGCAACCTGTGCGCCCTTCGGGGGTCGAAAGACTGTATTCACGGTGTCCTGAGCGGCACAGACTCCGGCGGCAGCGAGCATCGATGCAATCAAAACAACGACAAAACGGCTCAAGACTCTGGTTCTCATAAGTAATATTTTCTCGGAGTGGTTCTCCCCAATCCCCATTGTGTTAGACGCAGGAACTCTTCATGAAGTAACCTGCCAGGCTCATCCGCGTGCTGAGAGCGGCTGTATCTATGGTAACTGAGAGGACACACTGATGTCTCGCCGAAGCATCGTCCCAACGGTGTACAACCTGTCAACCTTCGTGCAGTGCACTCATCTCGCTCCGCGCTATAGTAAGAAGTGAATCCCGCAAACGTGCGATTGCCTTATCCATTCCGAAGTGGATGGCTGCTACTGGTCGTGGGCGCTGCCCTGACATTTACGGCCTGCAACCGGGGACGTCACCACGTACTTGAGGTGGCCTACGTGTCTGCGCCGCAGGCGGCTCTGCGCGACCAGGTTGCTGCCATCTATAACCGCGTCGGTAACGTCAAGAACGGCGAGCGTGTCGAAATCGTCGACCGCGAGAAACGGTTTGCGCGCGTGCGTACGGCAAGCGGCATCGAAGGCTGGATCGAGCAGAGATACCTTGTGGATCAGAAGACCTTCGATGGTCTTCAGAAATTGACGCAGGACAATCTGTCCGATCCTGTGCAGGCGCCCGGGGTTCTGCGAAATGAAACCAATCTCCACATCACACCCGGTCGGGAGACCGAACACCTTTACCAGTTAGCGTCCGGGGCCAAAGTGGCGATCCTGAAGCGCGCAACTGCCGAGAAGCAAGTCGCAGCCGCTCCTGTGGCCAGGCCGGTCGCCGCCAAGCCCGGCACCAAAGCTCCCAACGAGCCGGTCCTGGAAGATTGGTGGCTGGTGCGCGACGACCAGAATCGCGTCGGATGGGTACTGGCTCGCATGGTGGATGTCGACGTTCCACTCGAAATTGCGCAGTACGCGGAGGGGCAACGCTTCGTCGCTTTCTTCGCTCTCGATCAAGTACAGGATGGTGACAAGAAGGTTCGTCAGTACGTATGTCTTCTGACTGAGCCTCACGATGGGCTACCGTACGATTACGACCAGGTACGGGTCTTTACTTGGAACATTCGCAAGCACCGCTATGAGACCGCCTATCGCGAGCACGGGCTGAACGGGATTTTGCCCGTCACTGTTACCCAAGAGGCATTCGACAAAGAGGGAACCCTGCCCGTGTTCATCCTTCGGGTCAAGGATGAGGCGGGCAACGTAGCCGAGCGCAAATACAAGCTCAACACTCCAATCGTCCGCCGGGTTCTGGCCCCCGGAGAGGTGCCATCCCACTCCCCTAAAAGGCGCCACTGAACGACCGTCGCAGATCTGCAACCCTTATAGAAATCCATATAGCAGGCCGGTGATTTCTATGTTTTTTCGTATTGCGCTGGCCGCGCAATCTTCTAAACAGTTGAAAAGACAGTGGGTTGTGAGGTGTCCTGTTTGGATCACCAGTTGCAACCCATCCTGTTTTAACTGTACGTGTTGCAAAGAAAAACCCTTAGGCTATAAGCCCACGGCTGAGAGCCTAGGATGAAGATGAAGCCCACGAAGAGGGGCGAGCAGTTTCAAGGGGTAAGACGGGTCATCAGCTCTCAAGGCTATTTTTGGAATGCTGAGATTGCTCAGCGGGTTCGAAAAATTTCCGGGTTGCGCGATGAATCCCAGGAGAGCAGTTTCTGCGCATCCGGTCTCGAAACAAGGAAAATTCTAAGGAGGAAGGAAATGCGATCCAGCAGGTCCTTTAAGCTTTTTGCGTTAATCGCAACTCTGGTCGCCCTGATCACCTCGGGCGCGATCCTGTTCGCCCAGGAAACGACGGGCGGTCTACAAGGCACGGTAAGGGACGCCAGCGGTGCCGTCATCGGCGGCGCGCACGTAATCGTCCGTGGCTCGTCCATGGCAGGCGAAAAAGCCCTCGACAGTGAGTCGACCGGCTATTACCGGTTTGCGAACCTGCCGCCAGGAGTCTATTCCATTGAAGTTTCGGCAAAAGGGTTCAAGACTGTGAAGCGCGAAGGTCTTACCCTTGAGATCGGACACCTGCCCACGGTTGATGTCACGATGGAAATCGGTGCCGCGTCAGAAGTCGTAGAAGTCAGCGGACAGGCCCCCGTCATCGACGTCACCACAAATACGAACCAAACTAACATTACTCAGGCAGACATTGATAACGCCCCTCACGGCTACTCGTTCCAGTCCGTGATTCAATACGCACCGATGGCCCGCAACGAACCTCTCGCGGGAGGTATGGGTGGTAATGGTGGCGCACCTCCGGGAAGCACGGCGAGCGGTTCTTCCAACGGGTATCAGATCGGCGGCGCGGCCGACTCGGAGAGCACCTATCTGGTAGAAGGTCAGGATACAGAAAATATCTCGATGGGCTTCTCGAATGCCAACGTTCCCTTCGACTTCATTCAGGAGGTCCAGGTCAAAACCTCTGGTGTCGAAGCCGAGCATGGCGGCGCTCTCGGGGGCGTGATCAACGTCGTGATGAAGAAGGGCAGCAACGCCTACCATGGGTCATTTTTTGGTACCTATGAGACGGATGCGATGGACGGTTCCCCTCTCGCCACACTGCGTTATGATCCCTTCGCCCTTGCTAATACGGGTCAGGACAACAATGCCCAGACCTACCAGCCGAAGAAAGACCACTTCCGCTTTGTCCAGCCCGGCTTCAGCGTTGGCGGCCCGATTCAGAAGGATCGTCTGTGGTTTTTCCTGGGCGTGGCGCCGCTATTCCAATCGACCGCGAGGACAGTGGATTTTGGCGCGAACATTTGCAGCACCCTGGCGGGCCCGGGCAATGATCCGGCTAGCGTCTGCCCTCTATATGGCCTCGGGAAGCAATATTTCACCCAGGATAGCCAGCAGTACTTCAGCACGGCTCGACTCGATTACACGTTGACGTCGAAAGTGCGACTGTTCGCTTCTTGGCTCTATCAGTACGGACGCGAAACGGGAGCGAACCTGCCGGGTGCGGATCCGGTCTCATCACAATCGGCGTATCTGGTCAACGAATCCATCCTGGGGACGACGACCCAACCCTATTCGCACGGCATAGGGTTTGTTTCGCCCAACTCGACATATAACTTCGGCGCCGACATTACCCTCACCCCGAAGATTGTTTCGACCACACGCTTCGGATACTTCTTCAACAACTATCATGACTTTGGCTGGCCCACTTCGGGCAATGACTTGCTGTGGCGGCGCAGCGGTGTGGGCGTGAACGATAATGCGGGAAATGCCCTGCCGACAGGTCTCCAGCAAGGTTCAGGCTATTTCACAACGGCCTACACTGGCACTTACACTCTGTTTAACGCCAGCAAGCACTATCAGATCAATGAGGACGTGGCGTTCTTCAAGAGCGGTTGGGCTGGGACGCACAATATCAAGGTTGGCTATCAATTCAACAAGATGAGCAACGTGATCGATCAAAATGGCAACGTGCCCATCGTTCGGCTGTACCCAGGGGCTGGCCAAAGCTATGGTTTCGGCACCAATGTCGGTCAAGCCAATTGCGCCATTCTGGAGGCAGAGTGGGGAGCCTGCGCTGGCCAGTATGGCTACGCCAGAATTATTGACTTTGCCACAGTTCTAACCAAGCCAGCGACTGACAACAACCACGCGTTCTTTGTTCAGGATGCTTGGACTGTCGGTCATGGTCTCACCCTTAACGTTGGACTCCGAATCGAGAAGGAAGACTTGCCAGTACCGGCAGGCGTAACTCCTAATGGCTACAGCAAACCCAGTTCGATCCACTTCTCGTGGAGCGACAAGATCGAGCCTCGATTGGGAGCTGCGTGGGGGTCCCGCGACGGCAAGATCAAAATCTTCGGCAGCTATGGCGTTGTCAACGACGTCATGAAGCTGTTGCTGGCACAAACATCGTGGGGCGCGCAGACATACAACAGCTGCGCATACCCGCTTGGTCCGGATGCCAGCGGCGGGTTCTCCAACTCGGACATAAACGCGGTTTTCGTCAACGGTAGCGCTTGCGGAAACGGTCCGCCCACTCAGGGCGCCCATTTCGCCGGCGGAGCGGTGCCCCAGGTTTTGACCGATGCCGCTTCTAAGCTCCAGTTGATTGAGAACGTCGATCTTCGTCCTTGGGAGCCAGTAGCACCTGGCGTGAAGCCGTATCGGCAGCACGAATACGTTGCCGGAGTTGATTATCAGCTCAACCGCAGTTGGGCACTCGAAGCTCGGTACGATCGTCGCCGGCTCGATCACGCGATTGAGGATGCATCCTTGGCCGATCCGACGAACTTTGAGTTGTATACCATTGTGAATCCCGGTCAGGGCGTCAACAAAACCATTGACGGCTACGCAAACTACTTGCGATCGCTTGGTTCGGCCTACGGTGTTCCGAACTTTGCGTTCGATCCCACAAACACCTTCGGAACCTGCGCAACGTGTCCGAATAACCCAACGGCTATCCGCAATTACGACGGCTTTGAAGTGCGGGTCACCAAGGTTGCCAGTAAAGGCTGGGCGGGCTTGTTCAGCTACACCTGGAGCAGCCTGTGGGGCAATTACTCTGGCCTGACCACCACCGACCAGACCGACGGAGGGACGACCGGACGCGCTTCACCGGACACGACCCGCTCGTTTGACGAGCCGTTCTACTACTTCACGTACCAAGGCAAGTCGAATGCTGGGCCTTTGCCCACCGATCGCCCCAATGCCTTGAAGGGTAACGTTTACTACACCTTGCCGTGGAAAGGGATGAACACAACGATCGGCCTGTTCCAGGTTGCTTACCAGGGCAGTCCGATGAGCTCAGCCACGGAAATTGCGTATCCGTACACCAGTCCGATCGAAGACACGTACGTCTACGGCCGTGGCAAGTGGGTCAACGCGACTCAGGGCCCGACGGGCGATATCTCGCTCGGCAATCCTTACGACCGCCGCACGCCCTGGTTTACTCAGACTGACTTCAACTTCGCTCACTCATTCAAGGTGAACAAGAACAACGAGCACCAGGTTCTTCAATTCCAGGCAACGATCACCAACTTGCTCAATCAGCGCGCACCCGTTTCGTACTGGTCGACATTCGCCTCGTACTGGAACTCGTCTGCGTTTTTCCCGAATGGACAAGTTATATCCGGCGGTGCGGCCTTCTACCAGGCAGCGGAAACCGGATATGACATAAAAGGTGCACTGGGTGCCAATGCCACTGAGCAGGGATATCCCTTTGTGCTGAACTCCCAGTATGGAAAGCCGAACATCTGGCAGCAAGCCCGGGCTCTCCGCTTAGGGGCGAAGTTCACCTGGTAGGAGTTTCTTAAAACGCTAACTTGAAGGGAGCCGGAAAACCGGCTCCCTTTTTTTTGCCCATAAAGTCTGTGTGGATGCTTTCGAGGGTTAGGGGATCTCTTGTAGCCCGCGCGAGCTGAGTTTTATCCACAGGCTGCAGAATGAGAGTGTGACATCTGACCTTGCGCTCCAAAGCGAAAAGGGCAGATCATGGCAACGGTGCCCCGATAGGGAAGACTGCCCAAAGATCGGGGGTTAGCGATTCTGTTTCGCAGCTTTGGGAGCGTAAGTCTTTGCGGCTCAAGATTTTGCCCGCAAGCTATTGCAGCTCTTGGATTATTTCGCATTTTCCCGCTAAGTTGATGACCCTAGGGATCCGAGGGGGAGGGGGGTATCCGGCATAGAGATTCCCGTTTTCGGGAAGTCCTCGCTCATGCGCGAACTGCGTGTGGAAAAATGCAGGTCGTCCATCTATTTCGAAAGGGTACGGCTTCAAGCCGCGCCGTAAGTGCAGGAGAATCACTCGCAGTCTTCCAGGTTGCTGAAAAACTCAGGAGTCGAGCCCGAACTGGAAGTGCACCAGTTCCACTCGTGCCGTAAGGCATTGCAAAATCAATCCGACTTCCGCCGCTGCAGTTCGCCCTTACCGATCTAGCTGACTTTTTCCGCAGCCTGTTCAAGGCGCGCCGTGTGGAGCAAAATCAACGCGCCTTTATAGCCTCTGGAACGCTTGTTGCTCCACGGTCAAAGCCGGATCTCACGTCTCCGAGTGAGACGAAATCTTTTTGTTCGACCGCTCCCTACTTCCCGAAGATCACCGTGCTTGAGAAGTGGGAAGCTGCCGCCATGTAGAACAGCAGCGGAACAGACAAAAAGAAATTCGTCCGAGAGGCCAGGAACGCTTGCCGCGCCAGGGCAGCGGCATTTTCCGGAGGCGTGCCCGCGAGCGTTCCGCGAATGATCTTTTTATTATTCGGCCAGATGATTCCCCATACGTTGAGCATCATCAGAATACCCATTCCGCCGCCAATTCCGATGCAGAGAACGTGATTATCTTCCCCACCAACCGGCGTGTAATGCACAAACAGCCACCCTGCAGCGTAGACGACAATGGTCGTGATGAGTCCCAATAGGTATCCATTGGGCTTCATCAGCTTGATCACGAAGTAGAGAATCCAGAAAACCACAATCCAGATCAGGAAGAACATGCCTTGGGTGGCACCTCCACTGCCGCCATCACGCTTGGCGTCAGGACCGACAAGAAATTGTCCCCAATACCAGAAGCCTACAAACACCGTGACCAGCGAACTCCAGCGGAACCAGTTGAGAGCCGGCAATGTCAGCTTCTCGAAAATCTTCGGCTTGGCCGCAGCATCGACGGTCTTCATGAAGGGAACATTGATCAGGTTGAAGAAATACAGCAGTCCGACCCACAGAATTCCGGCTATAAAGTGGAACCAGCGCAGGATGAGCATAGTGGCTTCCGAGCCGGTGACGGTGGGTAATACCAGCGCAGGCCATCCGTGGGAAGCTGTCTCTGTGACGAAATGGTGCATGGATCTCCTCCAGATCTCGCATAGGTATGCTGCCGCCAAACGCCGCAAAACGAATGGCGACCGGTTATAACAGACTGTTGTTGGTGCGACGCAAGTCTGCGCTCGGCGCTCCAATGCTGTCAACACTGGTGAGTGGGATAACCGCGGGCGCGAACCTGCCGGCGAGAGTTCATCCCCACCCCCGCCAAACTTCGCGGTTGAAAAGCGCGGCAGATCGCCGTATTGTGGTCACATCTGTCCGCCGGAGGAGTGGTTCGGGGAATCATGTCTGCGGTCCGGCGGAGTGTCCCCCCTTGTTCTCGGGGCAGCGCGAGGGCTTCCGGGAGCATGCTGTCGCTTTTCGTCCGTCTACGGGTGTCGGGGACCGGCAGTTGGAAGGTCGGAAGTCTACACGTCAAGGAGATCGGCTATGGACAACAATAAGCCGGCGCAAAACATTCAGGATTCCTTCCTTAACACGGCCCGCAAAGAACGAGCGAGCATCACGATCTATCTGCTCAGTGGTGTGAAGTTAACGGGCCGCATCCGCTCTTTTGACAAGTACTCCGTCGTGCTGGAGGCGAACGGTCAGGAGCAACTCATCTTCAAGCATGCCATTTCGACCGTCGTTATGGGACGAGTGGCGGCGACGCATGTGCCTCACCCGGCGCATCCGGAAAAGGCGGTCGCCGGCACACCTTCGGTGGTTGCGGCGGCGAGCGCTTCTGGCACTGAAGGATAGGCGTTCTCGGCTTGGGAAGTTCTCTTCGCAAAAAATCACGCGACGCCGCGCGCCCCACGATTCGTGTTTCTCGTGGGACCTTCGCGACCAGGGAAGACCCCGCGTGCGAACGCGCTTTCCTCGTCGGCCTTGACGCCCGCACACGTGGACGATCCGGCGCCAAGGGCGCGGTAACGGCGCAAGCCAACGCTGCTCGCGATGCGTCCGCCGCATCTTCTTCCGCGGCGAAGCCCGACGCGCGCCCGAGCATTCCTGAGTTCGATGCAGAAGAGTCGCTTGCCGAATTGCGTACCCTGGCAGAGAGCGCGGGAGCGAAGGTCGTAGGCGAGATTCTCCAACGCCGCGATCGGCCGGATCCCGCGACACTGGTCGGAGCGGGAAAACTGCAAGAGATAGCCGGTGCCGCCGCGTCGGTCGATGCTGACGTTCTTCTGTTCGATCACGATCTTAGTCCTTCGCAGCAGCGCAACATCGAGAAGATTATTCAGCGGCGGGTCATCGATCGGACGCAGCTGATTCTCGATATCTTTGCGCGACACGCGCGCACCCGTGAAGGCCAGTTGCAGGTGGAACTCGCGCAATTGCACTACATGATGCCGCGGCTTGCTGGACGAGGCGTTGAGATGTCTCAGCTCGGCGGCGGCATCGGCACACGGGGTCCGGGCGAAACGCAACTCGAAACCGATCGCCGCAAAATCGCGCGTCGCGTGCGTCACGTCGAGCAGCAACTGGAAAATGTGCGACGCATTCGCGCGCAACAACGCCAGCGTCGCGAATCCGCGCCGGTCGCCACCGTGGCTCTGGTCGGCTACACCAACGCGGGCAAGTCGACGCTCTTCAATGCTCTGACCCGCGCCGGTGTCTTGTCTTCGCCCAAGATGTTCGCGACACTCGATCCCACCATCCGCGCAGTCGATCTGCCGTCAAAGCGAAAAGTGCTGCTTTCCGATACGGTCGGCTTTATCCGCAACCTGCCGCACACTCTGGTCTCCGCGTTTCGCGCCACCTTGGAAGAAGTGCAGCGAGCATCGTTGATTCTGCATGTGTCAGACGCGAGCAGCCGCCTTTCTGCCGAACAGGATGCGCAAGTGGAAATCGTTCTCAAAGAGCTCGAGGCCGAGAAAAGGCCAAGGCTGCGGGTGATGAATAAGGTCGATCTGCTGGACGACGAAGTCGCTGGGACGCTGATTGCAGATTCGACTCGCCCGGGATCGAAAACCGTCTATGTCTCGGCTGTCGAGGGCACAGGCCTTGATGTACTGCTCGGGCGCATCGACACGATGATAGAAGAAGATCAGGTTAGCCGCGTCAAGCTGCGAGTGCCGCAGTCGGAAGGGAAGACGTTGGCGCTCCTCGAGGCACGCGCTCGTATCTACTCGCGAGAGTACAAGGACGGCGCAGTGGAGCTAGAAGTGGATGCACCAGAGTCGGTGGTGCGACGAGTCAAGGAATTCGTAGCGCACTAATGATCCAGAGTCGAAAGCGCAAATTAAATGGGCCGGCAACCAAGAAGCGGTGACATTCCTTGGCTATCGGCCCATTCGATCCTGAATTGGATCGGAGGTGATATCTATATGCTAAACCTCTTTGCGGTGAAGTCAAGTTATATGTACAGAAAACTGCGTATCCACGCGATCCCGCACAAAGAGCCTATAAATGCAATATTTTCATCACCTTGAGCTCCCTTTTTGGGCAGCCCCAACTCCCCGGCGTTTCGTGCCTTCCTTGCCATTAACGCTGATCCTTGCTCAACTTCTTAACGTTGACATTAAACTCTCGCGGACGATACACTTAACAGTTTTTATAGCCCTCATTTTCCGGTCTACGGATCAGCACGTCTTGTTTATCAACACATGGATCAAACGCTGCGACAACTAGGGGAATTACTGCTCGGAGCGGTGCCGACAGTGATTCTGTTGGCGCTGCTCTACGCCCTGTATACCGCGATCGTGCACAAGCCGTTGAAGCGAGTGCTCGATGAGCGGCACAGCAAGACCGAGGGAGCAGTTGAAAAGTCAAAGGCCGACATCGCAGCGGCAGATGCTCGCACCAGCGAGTACGAACAGAAGCTGCGCGAAGCTCGTGCGTCGGTATTTCGCGCGCAGGAAGCAAAACGCCAGGCTGCCATGCAGTCTCGCACCAACGCCGTGAATGAAGCCCGCAATAAGGCGCAAGCTCAGGTGCAGGCTGCCAAGGGCGATATCGAGCGCGATCGTGCGGTAGCCGAAAAAGGATTACAGGCCGAGGCAGCCGCATTGGCACAAGAGATCGTGCGTCGCGTATTGCAGCCGGCGGGAGCGGGACGCGGATGAGATTTACTCAATCACTGCGGGCAGGACTGTTGACGCTACTGCTGATCGGCGGTGCCGGCTTGTTATCGCTGCGGGCGCAAGAAGCACCAGCTTCCCCTGAACAGAACCAGGCAGGCAGTGATTCCGCGCGGACCACGCCAGGTCGCCAGTTGGCACACGAGAGCCGCGAAGCCGCTGGCGAAGAAAAAGACGAGATGGAAGAGTTTAAACACTCGTCTTCGGTGCAGTTTATTTCGCGAATCACTGGATGGAGTCTGCAAGAGTCCTATTGGGCGTGTTTCTGTCTGAATTTTGTTGTCATCGCTGCCGTCATCGTATGGGCAGGGCGCAAGTTTCTTCCTGGCATCTTCCGCGATCGCACTGCCGCAATCCAGAAGGCGATGCAGGAAGCACAGAAGGCCAGCGAAGCGGCACGGCGCAAGCTGGCGGAAATCGAATCGCGGTTACAGAAGCTTGACGTCGAAATCGGTATGATGCGCGATGCGGCTGAGAAGGAAGGCGCCGCAGAGGAGGCGCGCATCAAGGCGGCCGCAGAGGAAGATGCCAAGAAGATCATCGCATCGGCAGCACAGGAGATTTCTGCCGCTGCGAAGGCAGCCCGCCGTCAACTTACGGCACACGCCGCCGACCTGGCAGTAGGTCTTGCGCAAAAACAAATTCACGTAGATGCCGCCACCGACCAGGCGCTGGTGAGGAATTTCGCGGATGAATTGGGCGGCGGCGCAAAGAATCCGGGAAAGGGCGGGAACTAGAACATGGCATCCGTCGCTAGCACTTATGCCCGGGCCTTCGCTGATGTTGTGTTTGATGCGCATCTCGACGCTGCTCGTGCGATCGGCGGACTCAGGCAGATTGCTTCGCTCTTTAGCGAGAGTGTGGAACTGCGGCGGGTTTGGGAAAATCCGGCTGTTCCTGCGGATCAAAAGCGCAAGTTGCTGGACGCGATTGTGCAGCGCGACGGGATCGAGAAGCCGGTCCGCAACCTGGTTGCGGTGCTGATCGACCATCGCCGTTTGCCATTTCTTTTGCGAATTGTTGAGCAACTCGAAAAAGAGATCGACGCACGCATGGGATTCGCGGAAGCGCAGATTGCCAGCGCCCGCGAACTGGACGACGCGGAGAAGCGGTCTCTTGAAGCGCAGATTGCCAGGTCTACTGGCAAGAAAGTTCGCGCAAGTTACGGGCTAGATTCGTCGTTGCTGGGTGGTGCTGTTGTCCGCATCGGCAGCACGATTTACGACGGTTCGGTGAAGGGGCAGTTGGAACGAATAAAGGAGGCGATCAGCTCATAGGGATCCTTCGACTGCATTGCCGCCCGCTTTGCGGCCGGCAACTCCGCTCAGGATGACAAGGGTCCGCTGAGGGCTGATGGCTGAAAGCTGAGAGCTGATTTTCTATGGCGCAAATCAAAGCAGACGAAATCACAAAACTGATTCGCGAGCAGATCGAGAACTACGAGTCTTCGATCTCCGTGGATGAGACGGGCACCGTCATTACCCTCGGCGATGGCATCGCGCGGGTTTACGGACTCGATAAGGTCATGGCTGGTGAACTGCTGCAGTTCCCTCACGGCGTCGCCGGCATTGCCATGAACCTGGAAGAAGACCAGGTCGGCGTGGTGTTGCTCGGCGAATATACAGAAATAAAAGAGGGCGATGAGGTGAAGCGCACCGGCCGCATCATGAGCGTCCCGGTCGGTGACGCCATGATCGGTCGCGTGGTCAACTCCCTCGGTCAGCCCATCGACGACAAAGGACCGATTTCGACCGAGAAGTTCATCGCGTTGGAACGTCTTGCCCCCGGCGTCATTGACCGGCAGCCTGTGCGTGAGCCAATGGCCACCGGGTTGAAGGCCATCGACAGCATGATCCCGATTGGCCGTGGTCAGCGCGAATTGATTATCGGCGACCGCCAGACCGGCAAGACTGCCGTGGCCCTCGACACAATCATCAACAGCAAGGGCAACGATCTGATTTGTATTTACAACGCAATCGGCCAGAAACGGTCGTCAATTGCCCAAGTTGTGAAGATTCTCGAAGATGCGGGCGCCATGGAGTACACGATCGTCGTCGCGGCGTCGGCATCCGAGCCCGCGCCGATGCAGTACATCTCGCCCTACGCGGCCTGCGCGATGGGCGAATACTTCCGCGACACCAAGCGGCACGCGCTCGTGATCTACGACGATCTCTCGAAGCATGCGGCATCCTATCGGGAGATTTCATTGCTGCTGCGACGTCCGCCAGGACGCGAAGCCTATCCCGGAGACGTGTTTTATCTCCACTCGCGGCTTCTGGAGCGCGCCGCGAAGCTCAGCGATAAGAACGGCGGCGGATCGCTAACCGCGCTGCCCGTCATTGAAACGCAGGCTGGCGACGTTTCGGCCTACATCCCGACGAACGTCATTTCGATTACCGACGGCCAGATTTATCTCGAAACAGACCTCTTCAATCAGGGCGTGCGCCCGGCCGTGAACGTCGGACTCTCCGTGAGCCGCGTCGGTGGCAGTGCACAGATTAAAGCTATGCGGCAGGTTGCCGGCACATTGAAACTTGAACTCGCGCAGTACCGCGAGTTGGCAGCATTCGCACAGTTTGGTAGCGATCTCGACAAAGCCACGCAAGCCCAGCTGAATCGTGGCCAGCGGTTGGTCGAGTTACTCAAGCAGAATCAGTTCTCGCCTCTGCCGTTCTCGAAACAGATTCTGATTATTATGGCGGGCACCGGCGGGTTCCTGGACGATATGCCGGTCGATCAGGTGCGAGAATTCGAGAAGGAGTTGTACGAGTACGTCGAATCGACCAATCCCGGGATCCTGCGCGCAATCATGGAGAAGAAGATTCTCGATGATCAGTTGAAATCGCAGATGCAGAACGTCATTAAAGAAGCGAAACAGCAGTTCGCTTCGCAGAGAGAAACAGTGGCGAAATAGTACCCAGTACTCAGTATTCGGAAAGAGATCGATTGGGTTTCACTGGCAACTGGTCACTGGTAACTGACAACTGGTTTAAATGCCAAACATTCTCGACATCCGGCGCCGTATTCGCAGCGTGATCAACACGCGGCAGATCACCAAGGCCATGAAGATGGTCTCTGCGGCCAAGCTGCGCCGCGCCCAGGAGCGAGCTTTGGCAGCGCGTCCGTATGCCCAGATGTTGACGAATGTGTTGAAGTCCCTCGTCGCGAGAGCCGAGATTTACGATCCGGAGACCGGCGTGCCGAAGCATCCCTTGTTGGCTCAGCGGGCAGAGAAGAACATTTTGCTGATCGTGGTGACTGGGGACAAGGGCCTCGCGGGTGCCTTCAACGCGAATATTACGAAAGCTGCTGGGCGGTTCCTCGATTCAAAAGCAGGGAGGAATATCGATATCGAGGCCGTCGGCCGCAAAGGTCGCGATTTCCTGCGGCGTCGTTATCCCGCGGCAAAGGTGCAGACCCAGACTCTGACCGAATTGATGGAGTCCGTCGAAGCCGAGTCCGCGCCAGCCGAGCGAGCTGGTCCAATTCAGATTGCGGGCGAGCACGTTGGCGTTCTCGGCAAAGTCGAATTCGCACAGGCTTCCGCGTTAGCCGAGAGTGTGATTCGGCGATACTGCCAGGAAGAGATTGACTCCGTCTATGTTGTGTTCAACGAGTTCAAGTCGGTGATTGCACAGCGGCTTATTGTTGAACAGATTCTCCCGATCGAACAGATCGGAGAACAGGCCGTTCGATTGGCCGAAGAGCCAACGGAAGAAGAGAAGAAGAAAGCCAAAGAAGCCGCCGTGAGTGCAGGCGTAGGCATGCGCGCGACTGAGGGCGCGGAGGGATCCGGCACGCAATTCGGCACCTCGCAAGTCGATTACATTTACGAGCAGCCGCCCGAAGAATTGTTTCGCGCGCTGCTGCCGAAGTATGTCAGCATTCAGATTTTCCGTGCGCTGCTGGAGTCGGTGGCAGCCGAGCATGCGGCTCGCATGACCGCGATGGATTCGGCCACCAACAACGCAACCGACATGATTGATTCGCTGACGCTAGTTATGAACCGGGCGCGCCAGGCGAAGATTACGAAAGAGATTATCGAGATCGTCAGCGGCGCAGCGGCAATGTGAGAAGAAGCTATTAGCACTTAGCCTTTAGCTCTTAGCTTTTCAGGAAAGATTGACGCAGGATTGCCGTGACGTCGTTCGTGCCAAGAAGTGAATAGTCCGCTGTAATGCGTGCGGCGATGAGATTGAGCTAGAAGCCAAGAACTAATAGCTAAAAGCTGAGGTTTTATGCCACAGAACGTAGGACACGTCATTCAAATCGCAGGACCGGCGGTCGATGTGCAATTCGCCGAAGGACATCTGCCGCCAATCTATGAGGCCCTGCAAGTCGTCAGCGACGGCTTCAACGTTCCCACTCCCGTCAAGGTCATTCTTGAGGTGCAGCAGCACCTGGGCGAAGGCCGCGTGCGCTGCATCGCCATGGAAGCCACCGAGGGCATGGTGCGTGGGATGAAGGCCATCGATCAGGGCGGCCCCATCTCCGTGCCCGTGGGACGGGGCACGCTTGGTCGCGTCATGAACGTGATCGGCGAGCCCGTCGATCAACTGGGTCCGGTCGAGTACAAAGAGAGGATGCCGATTCACCGCCTTGCTCCGGCATTCGATGAGCAGGCCACGACGGCTGAAATGTTTGAAACCGGCGTAAAGGTGATCGATCTTATCCAGCCGTTTTTGAAAGGTGGCAAGATCGGATTATTCGGGGGCGCAGGCGTCGGCAAGACCGTCGTAATCATGGAGTTGATCAATAACGTCGCCAAGCAGCACGGTGGCTACTCCGTGTTTGCCGGTGTTGGCGAGCGTACGCGCGAAGGCAACGATCTTTGGCTGGAAATGTCCGAGTCGGGCGTGATCAAGCCCGGAAAGCCTGCCGAATCGAAGGCCGCTCTTATCTATGGACAGATGACGGAGCCTCCAGGGGCGCGTCTTCGCGTTGCTCTGACCGGACTCACCGTCGCCGAATATTTCCGCGACGCCGAGGGAGCCGATACGCTGCTCTTCATCGACAACATTTTCCGCTTCACGCAAGCCGGTTCTGAAGTATCCGCGCTGCTGGGCCGCATGCCCAGCGCCGTAGGCTATCAGCCGAACCTCGCGACCGAAATGGGCGAATTGCAGGAACGCATTACGTCTACGAAGAAGGGTTCAGTCACATCGGTGCAGGCGATTTACGTTCCCGCCGACGATTTAACCGATCCTGCGCCGGCCACGACGTTTGCTCACCTCGACGCCACCACAGTGCTTTCGCGTGCGCTGACGGAAATTGGAATTTATCCTGCAGTTGACCCGCTGGCCTCGACCTCGCGCATTCTCGACCCGCGCATCGTTGGCCAGGAGCACTACGACGTGGCGCAGATGGTCAAGAAGACTCTGCAGACCTACAAGGATTTGCAGGACATCATCGCGATTCTTGGTATCGACGAATTGAGCGAAGACCAGAAGCTTACCGTCGCCCGCGCTCGCAAGATTCAGCGGTTCCTGTCGCAGCCGTTCCACGTGGCTGAGCAGTTCACCGGCGCGCAGGGACGCTACGTCAAGATTGCCGATACAGTGAAGGGTTTCAAAGCTATCGTTGAAGGCAAGTACGATGACATCCCCGAGCAGGCGTTCTATATGAAGGGCCCGATCGAGGAAGTTCTCGAAGCCGCAGAGAAGATGAAGGCAGCAGCGTAAAGGCAGTTGCCGGTACACAGTACCCGGTCGCCAGCAAAGGCCACTGGGTACCGGGTACTGAGTACTAGGTACCGAATTGGCAGACACTTTCCAACTCGAGATCGTTACGCCGGAAAAGAAAGTCGTCGACACGGCGGCCGAGGAAGTCCAGATTCCTGGCAAGAACGGTTATCTGGGGATTCTCCCCGGGCATGCTCCGCTCATTACGGAGCTTTCCGTCGGCGAGATCACCTTCCGCGAACATGCCGGCGAGCAGCGCCTTGCCGTCGCGTGGGGTTTCGCTGAAGTCTTGCCGGACAAAGTAACAATCCTCGCCGAGAGCGCCGAGCGCCCGTCTGAGATCGACGTTGCCCGCGCCCGTAAAGCGAAAGAACGCGCCGAGCAGCGCCTGACCAGCGGCGATACCTCCGTTGACGTTGACCGTGCTCTCAACGCCCTGCATCGCGCCGAAGCTCGCCTGGACGTCGCCGCCAATAAATAGACCGTAGCGCGGTATCCCCCGCCGGTTACGGCGAGAATGTCCTGCTTTCCACTGCGCCTGCGAGAACGGCCAAGCGCGATACAATGATGCCCGTCTGCATCGAGGACAAGGCCATGAAGCTTTACTCCGCCTTCATCCTTCTCTGCGTTTCACTCTTCTCGGCAGCCGCGCTTGGCCAGCAGGCCAAGCCTCCGCAAAGTCCTGCACCGCAAACGCCGCCGGCGTTGAGCACGCCAGAGGTCCATTCCGACGACAGCGTGACTTTCCGCTTCCGCGCTCCGAATGCGCGGGAAGTATCGGTCCGGCGAGAAGGTACAACCGACCCACTGCCCATGCAGAAAGGTGACACTGGAGTCTGGACCGTGAACACGGCGCCGCTTCCGCCCGATTATTACGGATACTCCATCATCGTGGACGGCCAGCGTTCGCTTGATCCCTACAATTCTCTGCTGAAGCCGAACCTGCTGGCCACGGAAAACATGGTGCACGTGCAGGGACCGCCCTCGCTGCCGTGGGAGCTAAACGATGTGCCGCACGGGGAAATTCATCATCACTTCTACCGCTCGGCTGTTGCAAACGATGACCGCGATTATTATGTCTACACGCCGCCGGGTTACGATCCGACCAAGAAGCAGACCTATCCCGTTCTCTATTTGCTGCACGGCTACAGCGACGACGCGAGCGGGTGGACCGCTGTCGGTCGCGCCAATGTCATCCTCGACAATCTGATCGCGCAGGGCAAAGCCAAGCCGATGATCGTGGTCATGCCGCTCGGCTACGGCACCATGGAAGTGATCCACGTCGGCTGGGGTGGGCTTTCTAACCACCCGGAAGTACGCGAGCAGAATGTTGCAAAGTTTCGCGATGCATTGCTAACCGAAGTCATGCCAAAGGTCGAGGCCAAATACCTCATCGATAAAGATCGCAATGCCACCGCTATCGCGGGGCTTTCCATGGGAGGTTCTGAGTCTCTTCGCACTGGACTAAATAATCTCGACAAGTTTGCCTGGGTCGGATCATTCAGTGCGGGTGGACTGCCTGACCCATTTGATAAAGATTTTCCCACGCTCGATACCAAAGCGAATCAGCAGTTGAAGCTGTTGTGGATCGCTTGCGGGACTGAGGATCGTCTGATCACGGCGAACCGTAATCTTCGTGAATGGTTAAAGCAGAAGGGAATCAATCACACGGACATCGAAACTCCGGGCATGCATACCTGGATGGTCTGGAGACGGAATCTCGCGGAGTTTGCACCGCTCTTGTTCCGGTAGCGATTAGCGCTCGTTGACCCCATCATGAGTGAGATAAGGATTTTACGCCAACTATCGCCATTCTTCACATGAGCAACGCGAGGTATTCTACCCCGGTTTGGCACGAATGGCCAAACGGATGCTCACTGCCGTGGCTCGCACGTAACCTCGATGCCGAAAGCATGCTGAGTGCAGGCGTGGCTGTAGTCGTATCCGAACCACTTGTCATATCGAATCAACAAGTGGTCATTATCAATCCATCGCACTTGCAGGTCGTCGGTAAGGCCAGAGTATCCGGGCCCGGAGAATACCTTCGCAGCGAAGAGGCTACCCCGGTGACGGACCTTGACTGTTGCGATGTCATCATTGACAACGAGCGGACCCACGGCCCAAGTGACGACCGCGACGTGTTTGCCATCTGGCGAGTGAGCTATCGGGCCGGGTGCGGTACACGAATACGTAGCCAAAAGGAATCCTGCGAGCAGGATTACGCTAAGAACCCCGCCCACAGTCGCCCCGAACTGAACGAACCCTCTCAGCCAAGGACTCCACAGGCGCTTCGCGCTGGGGGACGCGACGAAGAAGAGGGTGAAAAACACAGCGAGGAACGCTAGCGAAAGGAACAAGACTGGCAGGTCGGCGGCTCCCATGTTTGCTCGAACTTTACACCAATTATTTTCCGAGTTCTTCTCTGTCGCTATCAGGCCATGGCGCTCAAAACTCGCAGCGCCTACGGCACGTTTGCATGCTCCCGGTTCTCCGCGGGTACGTAACTCACGGCCGCCGTCCGCTCCAGTTTGTCCCAGGCAAACTTGCGCCCCTCAATCGCCCGCTTTAGCGTTTTGAACAGAACGATTGAGAATAGCTGCCGGTAAGCGAATCGCTGCAACCAGACTTGGCTGAGCAGCCAGGGATCTTCCTGATCATCCGGACGGCGTCGCTCCAGCGCAAAAGCAATAGCAGACGCAATGAAATCAATCACCAGAAATGCGAAGAAGAACAGCACCAGCTTGTGGAAGCTTGCGGGATCGGTCGAGTCCGGATGGAAGTGCTTCTGGATGTAATACCACAGCGTTCCGATGACGAACATGATATCGATCAGCGGCGACACCAGTGGCAGCAGAATCTGGAAGATCCAGATATTCGGCAAAGCGACCCAGCCGAGCGCTCCTTTGCGCGCCATCACCCCTCGATGCTTGTACACTGCCTGCAGAATTCCGAAGGACCAGCGGAAGCGCTGGCGCATCAAGCCATTCGCATTCACCGGCGCTTCGGTGTAAGCCAGCGCCATGTCTTCGTACTCGACGCGATAGCCTAGTCGCAGCAGCGCCATTGTCAGATCGGCATCTTCCGCCACAGTATCGATGTGATAGCCTCCGGCCTCGCGCACCGCGGAAACCCGCCAGGCGCCAATCGCTCCGGGCACAACGCTCACTGCCCCCAATACGTCGAGAGCGCGGCGTTCAAAATTCTGGCTCGTGATGTATTCCAGTGCCTGCCAGCGCGTCCACAGGTTTACCCGGTTTCCAACTTTAGCGTTACCTGCGATGGCGCCAACTTTCGGATTGATGAAGTGCGGCACCAGCCGTGAAATCGCGTCTGGCGCAATGATCGTGTCGGCATCGATGCCTACAAAAAGTTCAGCATCGCCGATGTGTTCGATGCCGTAGTTCAGCGCCTCGGCTTTGCCGGAGTTCTTCTTCCCGAGAATCAGAACCTTGCCCGCTGCCTCCTCGGCTACGAATGCGTTGCGTGCGACTTCAAGCGTCTGGTCCTTTGATCCGTCGTCGATTACGATCACGCGCAGATTCGGATAGTTCGAATTCAATGCTGCGCGTACCGTACGCTCGATGACTTTCTCTTCGTTGTATGCCGGGATCAGCACTGCAACCTTAGGTTTGTAGGAAGCGATTTCCGCAGGTTTTCCGAAAATCTTCTCGTGCACACGATCGTAGACTGCGGCGGCACCAATAAACAGCAGGCGTCCCGTCATAAGCAGGTCGCCAATCAAGAAGATCCATGTGATGGCAACGATGCCCGCATCAAAAAGCCAGAAGCCGAGCCGGTCGAGTCGCGCCGCCCACTTTTCGCCCCGCGGCAGGGGAGCCATCACGTCAGCCTCCTGCATGCCCAGCAGTTCATAAACAGGAGCAATCTCGTATCCCTTGGCGCGCACGCCATCAATAATCCTCGGCAGCGCCCGAACCGTCTCCGCGCGATTGCCGCCGCCATCATGCAGCAGCACGATATTTCCGCACCGCAGGTCGTCGACGCGGCATGGCGGCAAATGTGCCAGCACATAGGCCGTAATCTGCTCGGCCGTATGCCGCGGGTTTTCAGTCCAGTCGTTCGGATCGATCCGGTTGCCCACGGTGAGGTAGCCCATGTCCTGTGGAATCTCGAGCGGGCGCACCTGGTCGGCCGTATCGGGCTCCTCGTCGATCGCATAAGGCGGCCTCATCAGAGTCGTGCGCACTCCCATGAGGCTGGCGAATAATCGTTCGGTCAGATTCAATTCCACCTTCATATAGGCGGTGGAGATATTGCTCACGTCAGGATGCGTAAAAGTATGATTTCCGACCAGGTGGCCTTCTCGATAAATCCGTTTCGCTATTCCAGAAAACTTGTCGGTCTGAATGCCGATCAGGAAAAACGTAGCCTTGGCATTTTTCTCTTTCAGTACATCTAGAATCTTGGGTGTCCACTCCGGATCCGGACCATCGTCAAATGTGATCGCAATCTTGTTTGGACTGTATCCATAACGACCGACACGATAAGGCTCCGGCAGAGTCTGGAAAACTTCGTCGCTGATCATCTTGCTGTTCGCATCGATAGTCAGGTCGCGCGTTCCGTGAGCTGGCCGATCCTCGATGCGCAAGATCTCGCCCTGACCCTCCATATCGACATCCGCGCCTGGCGGAACGTCGCGCAACTTGTCAGGGGCGCCCGGGTCGCCCGGCACGTCCCAGACTCGCCACAGTGATCGATCTTCGCTACCCAATCGCCATAGAGCAAATGTCTGAATGCCCAGGTTTTGCGCGGCCCGCATCTGGTTCAATGCGGTTACTCCGTCGACATACCAGATATCGTGCCGAAGATTTCGTTCGTCGAGATAACTGAGGTGAGGATTCATCGCGTCGTCGTCGAAATTGATGTCCTCATCAGAATCACGCGCGGTTAGCCACGCGTCCTGCACGCTCACACTGCTGTCGTGGACGCCGGGCGGCAGCTTCCCATTTTTCGGCTTCAGCACCCAGTCGTAGCCGTAGTTGGCGATGGCGCACATGATCTTGCTTTTGGGGATAACAGTGGTGGCATATTCCAGATTCTTTTCAAACCAATCTTGCGACGCCACGGCACCTGAGGCAGCACCTGGATAGTGTTCGTCGTAGTTCATCAGGACAACGCCATCCGCAGCCGCTGAAATCGCTGAATAATCGTATTCGTCGTTGTGCGGTGGGACTGCTACGTAGAGCTTCATGCCGTTCGCATGAAGGTCGTTCCCCAGTTCACGTAACAGCGCAACGTAGCCAGGCTGGCCGCCAGCAGGGAAAGCCTCAAAGTCGATTATCAATCCACGGAAACGGCCCGATGCCAGGAACTGCATGGCTTGACGTCGGAAGAGGGCGCGGGCGTCGGCGTTATTCAAGAAGGGAGATACGTCGACCCAACTGGCTCCGTCTTCATAGTTGTTCACCATGGGGAAGACTTCCATCCCCGGATCTTCAGTTTTTAGAAACGGCATGACCCTGTCGTCGACAGGTAGCACCGTGTTGCCCTGGACTACGTCGAAATACTTGTTGGTCTGGTCGTCAATTCCCTGCAGGCGTCCATCGGGAGTAAATACATGCAGCCAGTCGGGATAGAGAAGGTCAATTTGTCGTGCGAAAGAACGCAAAGACGAGAAGCTGGCCGCATCAGACGGAACGTAGAAGGCGGCGCGTATGCCTTCTTCCTGGTTCAGCGTGACCTGAGATGCCGCCAGCTTCGACCGGCGATGAGAGCGTGCCACCGCTTTTTTGGCCCTGTCCCGCGCCCGATCTTTCTCGTTTTCCTTTAATGCTTTGAAAGCCCTTTTCTGCGGGAAAAATAAGAGTTCAGGCAGGGGTTCGTCGCGTAACGCCGTGTACACGAAGAAAACAATCAGTACAGAAACCAGCACCGCCGTGACGTCAAGCAACCGTCGCAGCCGTTTCCAGCGAGCGCGTCTTGGATCATAAAAGACGGGTTCAGACATGGGAGACGATGTTCATCGTAAGCTGCGGAGAGCACAGGGTCAATTATCGGTAAGACCAGGGTGAGTGGCGCCTTCCTGACTTAGATGCATTTTGTTATCTGCGGGATAGCCGCAAACGCGCTATCATTCGCACCGTGCAGGAACTGCTGCGACGAAATGTGCGGTTCTTCCTGGGTTGCAGTCTAGCAGCCCTTGCCTTTCGGTGGGTGCTTGTTTTCCGTTTTCCCGCGGTCGTTGACGATTCCCGCCTCTATGCCGATATCGCCAAGAACTGGCTGCAGCATGGCGTTTACGGAATCAATAATTCCGGCGCCATTATGCCGACGCTCTCGCGCCTGCCCGGATATCCAGCCTTCCTCGCTGCCATTTTCGCCATCTTCGGGGTCGACAATTTCCGCGCGGTCTTAGTTATTCAAGCGGTGTTTGATCTTGCTACCTGCTTCCTGATCGCTGATTCAGCACGCCGGCTCTTTTCCGACCGCGCCGCCAAGGCCGCGTTCCTATTCGCAGCCGTATGTCCTTTCCTCGCCAATTATGCCGCTGCCGCTCTTACCGAGACTTTAGAGATTTTTTTCACCGCGTTGACCTTTGATACCGCGTTCGCCGCGCTCGGGATTGGTGGTTCTTCAAAACGGGCAACCTTACCTTGGCTGGGCTGCGGACTATCGATCGGCGGCGCCATCCTGCTCCGGCCAGATGGCGGTATCCTGCTGGCAACGATCGGCGCATATCTACTCTGGCAAATCCTGCAAAAATTGCGATCTACTGCCACAAGGATCCCCAGCCCGCTATCCCCTCGAGCCCTGTTCCTGGCCGGCATTGTTGTCACCGGTGGAGCTCTGGCGCCCCTTGTTCCATGGACGCTGCGGAATCTTCACACGCTGCATAAGTTCGAGCCGTTGGCTCCCCGCTATGCCAATGACTCCGACGAGCCGCTGATGCCCGGCTTCAATCGCTGGGTAAAGACCTGGACCGCCGACTACGTCTCGGTTCAAGAAATCTACTGGAATGTCCCGGGCGAGGAAATTGAAGTCGGTCGCCTGCCCAGCCGCGCTTTCGATTCTCAGCAGCAGCGCGAACTGACGGCACGAATATTTACCGACTATGACCGTGATCATGACTTGAGTCCGGAACTCGATGCCCAATTCGCCAGTCTTGCTGCTGACCGGATTCACGCTTTCCCCCTTCGCTACTACGTTTGGCTGCCGATTCTGCGCATTGCGGATATGTGGATGCGACCTCGAACCGAACTGACGTCGGCGGATCCGCGCTGGTGGGAGTTCAATGACGATCGCCGCGGGATAGCTCTCAGCCTCGGTCTTGGCTTCATCAATCTCATTTATGTTGCGATGGGACTCGCCGGGCTGATTCGCGCCCGCGGTTTTTTTGGCATTGGGCTATTCGTTTTATTTCTGGTGCTTCGCTCCGCTTTTCTCGGAACCCTCGAAAATCCTGAGCCCCGCTACACTCTTGAGTGCTACCCGGCAGTCATCGTGCTGGCGGCGGCCTTGTTTCAGCGCGTTGCGCCCGTTCTGAAACGTGTCCCGCAGTCATAGCCGCTGACCGTTCAAGTGAAACATCACAAATAGTTTACCGACGTCATCGGCGCAAATTCAGCTTGAACATTCCTATGCCGCAGTAGCACAATAGCGGCCCAATAGGGGTCCCCAGGCCGCGTCAGAATCCTGGGCAAACGAAAACGGAAAATGGACGCCCCGGAAAAGGGGCGAGGGGGGTTACCCATGCGTTCTGGCTCACGGCGTTTCGTCTTACTGCTTTCTAGTTTGCTAACTCTCGCGGTAATGACCTTTGCGCAATCGGCCACTACCTCACTTCGCGGAACAATCACCGACCCGAAAGGTGCAGTGGTTGCTGGAGCTGCCGTCACGATCAGCGATCCGGCAACTGGCTTATCACGCGATACCAAAACCGGTGATCAAGGCGAGTATCAATTCCTTGAACTTCCTCCCGCAACCTACGAGCTCATCGTGAAAGCGCAGGGATTTGCCACAGTAAGAGAGAAAGGTATTCAGTTGTTGGTGCGCACTCCCGCGGCGCTGAACGTCACTTTGGAAGTGTCTGGAACGGTGGAAACGGTTGAGGTCAACGCGACCGCTACCATGATCAATACAGAAGATGCCTCCATGGGACACGCCTTTGACAAACAGCAGATCGAGTCTCTGCCATTCGAAGGCCGCGAACCCGCAAGTATTCTGACTCTCCAGGCGGGCGTCGTTTATACCGGTAACAGTCGTGCGATCAATAGTCAAACGCAAAGTGGCTACGACTCGGATAGTCGCAGTGGCACCGTAAACGGCGGCCGCAGCGATCAGACCAACATTACTCTCGACGGTACAGACAACAACGATCAGGCTGGCGGCCGGGCTCTGCAGGGCGCCATTCGGGTTCCCCTAGATTCTCTAGAAGAGTTTCGCGTAACCACTGCCAATGCTGATGCCGACACCGGCCGCTCCTCGGGTGGACAGATCGCGCTGGTTACCAAGAGCGGCACCAACAAGATCCACGGTGGAGCGTACGAGTATTATCGTCCAACATTCACCGCAAACGACTGGTTCAACGAAGCGGCCCAGCTTTCCAGCGGGCTTCCCAACAAGCCCGCATTTTTCCTACGGAACACATTCGGTGCATTTGTAGGCGGCCCAATCAAGAAAGATCGCGTCTTTTTCTTCCTTAGCTATGAGGGGATGCGGAAACGGGAAGACCAAATTGTTACCCAGACCGTTCCCAGCGGCAGTGCCACCACCAACGGGTTGAGGAATGGATATATCAGCTATTGCACAGATCCAGCCTGCACACCGTCACTAGTCCGGACCTTGACGCCTTCCCAATTAGCTGGGCTGGATCCCAACTGCGCTTCCATCGGCAGCTGCGTTTTCACAGGGCAGCCCGCCCCTGCCGCCGGGCTTTGCCAGGGGACATTTCCCACCTGTCTCGGCCCTAACCCCTACGTGATGCAAGTGTTCCAGCAATATCCAGCTCCCAACAGCACCGCGGTCGGAGATGGTTACAACTTGCTCGGATACACGTTTGCTTCTCCCTGGCCCGACAACCTCAACATGTATGTCGCGAAGTTGGATTACAACCTCACGGCCAATGGCAGCCATCGGCTTTTTCTGCGGGGCGTGCAGGATGGCGATCACAACAGCGCCGGGGCGCAGGAATTCCCGGGACAACCGAACTCAACAGTTGAGGTAGTCACCAGCAAGGGACTCACGGCGGGCTATACCGCGACGTTTAAGAATTCGTGGATCAATAATTTCCGCTGGGGCTATGTCCGCCAGGCTTTCGATGATCGGGGGCTCCAAAACTCACATTTTGTGCACTTCCGCTTCATGACGGACCTCAACGCGTTTAGCTCCAGCGTCAATCGCCAGGTTCCCGTGCTCAATTTTGTCGATGACGTTTCAAAAATTAAGGGAAATCACACGCTGCAATTCGGGATGAATGTTCGTAAGGTCGATAACGTCAGCAATTCCAACCAAACCTCTTTTTTCACCGCTACAACCAATCAAGATTGGATGTCTCCCACCACTATTGCGGGCGCGGGGGTGAGTCTCGATCCTTCGACCGGGCCGTACCCGGCGGTCGATGGCGGCTTTATCCAAAGCTACGACGTTGCGGTGACCGACTTGGTCGGACTTATCAGCGAGGTCAGCGCGAACTATAACCTGAACAAGCATCTGAACGCCTTGCCAGAAGGCGCAATGGTTCACCGTGACTATCGCGACTGGGAGTACGAGTGGTACGCACAGGATGCGTGGCGGATGCGCCCGAATCTGACCGTGACCTTCGGCTTGCGGTACTCACTGCTGGAGCCTCCTTATGAAACCTCCGGCACGCAGGTGGCGCCGACGGTCAGCAGCCACGATTGGTTTATGCAGCGCGCGCAAGCAGCGTACATGGGGAAGAACTATTTTGTGACAGGGATGGATTCGTCCGGCAATCCCATCTTCGATCCTAATCACGAACTCCAATTTGCGCTGAGCGGTCAGGCCAATCACGGCAAGCCTTACTGGGCATGGGACTACAAGAACTTTGCTCCGCGACTAGCCGTCGCCTATTCGCCAAGCGGAGATTCAGGGCTGGGCCGCAAGATCTGGGGAGCAGCGGGTAAATCGAGCATTCGCCTCGGATGGGGCATGTATTTCGATCACTTTGGTCAGGGGATTACGGGATTTTTTGATCGCGAAAACGGATTCGGCCTGAGCAGTTCAAACGGCAACGCGGCTGGTTCTGTCTCTGTGGATTGTGCATCACGTTTTACCAGCCTGACCGCGATTCCGTCCGCATTCTACGGATCGCCTGGTAGCACTTGCTCTTCACCGCCGAGCGTGCCCTATTATGCCGCTGCCCCCAGCGGGTCGTTTCCGATTGTTCCGCCGCCCAATCCGGGCAATATCACTTACGGCCTGGACGACAAGCTCAAGACACCCTATTCCCATGTGTTTGATGTTTCCATCACTCGTGATCTGGGGAACGGGTTTGTGCTGGAGGCGTCATATGTTGGCCGTTTCGGTCACCGGCTGCTGCAGGAGATTGACTTGGCGCAGCCCGCAAACTTGAGAGATCCAAAGTCTGGCATGACCTACTATCAAGCGGCCCAGGCCTTGGCAAAGCAGTACCGAGCCGGCGTTCCCATTCAGAGCGTTGCTCCAATTCCTTTCTGGGAGAACGTGTTTCCAATGGCTGCGAGCGGCAAAGGGGGCGTTCTCTTTGGAGTGGCAGAGGCTAACCCCAACCCACTAAGCTGCGTGAATGGTGAAGGCGGCCTTGCAAGTTTCAGTGCGACTCAGGCAATGTACGACTTATTTGGCTGTTTCGGCATGGCACCAAACGGCTCGGGTGGGTACAGCGTCGTTGGCAATGAGAGTTCTGCCTTGGCTGCTGCCGACCTTGCCGGATACTGGGGATATTCAAGCCCAACGGGTGGGCCGTGCATCCCTGCCTGTGCGACCATCGGTGGCCAGCAGAGTCCGTATGCATTCTTCCCCGCCCAAACGGCTTCTTTGGATGCATGGGCGAGTATCGGTAACAGTGCTTACAACTCAGGACAGTTTAGCTTGCGTAAGCATTCCGGAGGACTGACATTCGATATCAACTACACCTATTCCAAGTCCATCGATATCGGCTCCAACGCGGAACGCATCAACTCGGCCGAAGGGCTAGGCTTTTCCAGCCAGATCGTCAATGCGTGGATGCCCAAGCAACTGCGTGCTCCTTCGGACTTCGACACGACGCACATGATTAATTCGAACTGGGTGTATGAGCTTCCCGTCGGAAAGGGCAAGAAATTTGGCGCGAATCTGAACAAGTTTGCCGACGCTGTAATCGGCGGTTGGCAGATTTCAGGATTGTGGCGCTGGTCTACCGGCTATCCATTTGACGTGTACGCCTTTAACAACTGGTCCACAAATTGGAATCTTGAGTCGTTGGGAGTGCTAACCGGACCCAAGCCCAAGACCGGGCAATTCACTGTCGGAGGCAACACTCCGAACGTTTTCCAGAATCCAGCCGCAGCGCTCAACTCATTCCGTTATTCGTTACCGGGCGAGTCGGGCCAGCGCAATGAGTTGCGCGGACCCGGCTCGTTCGACATTGATATGGGCTTAGCAAAGGCTTTCCACATCACTGAAAGTCAGAATCTGAAGTTGAGTTGGGAAGTGTTCAACGTGACCAACACTCCCCGCTTCGATGTGGGATCGATGATGAACAACAATAACTATCTTGATAGCTCCGGTTCCTTCGGCAACTTCATCAATACGCTGTCACAACAGCGCGTGATGCAACTCGGCGCGAGGTATACCTTCTAAGCGCCGAGGAGGAGAGGACGAAGGAAAATAATAAAGGGACGGCGAGAGCCGTCCCTTTCTTTATCGTTGACGGTGGTTGAGTTCTTGAGAAGTCTGCGTCCTACGCCAGCGGCGAGTCGCTCATGCGGAAGCGTGTCCGCACATGCTCGGAGAGCAGCTCAATGGCTGTACGATTCTTGATCGGATCGGCCTGTGCCAGGTATTTCATCGCTTCGACCAGCAACCGCTGTCCATCCACGTAACGAGGATCCGATGTGCGTTCCCGGCGCTTGTTCCCCAACTTCGGAGGTACTGTAATCGTAAAAACCTTGGCCATGAATGAACCCTACAAATGTCTGGTCAGTATAGCGCCCGCTCTGCAACTCCCGGTACTGTTTTCTTATTCCTTTACATTCAATGACTTATCCCGTGGGAGATATAATCTGCGTCTTGCCCGTTGTCTTCAACTTGAATACGTCGTCCCCGATCTTCTCATCCAGCTTGATGGATTTAGCGGGGTATTTACATAGCCGATAATCGCCTTGCGGAGTAAAAAACTGCTGCTGCACTGAAACCCCTTTGTCAGGATCGACCCACAGAATCATCTTATTGTAGTAATTGCGGACCTTCTCCGATTTTGGAACGAGCTCCAGCTTCGCCGTGTTCACTCCATCGATTTTTTCTGTGCCAGCATAAGTCACATCGAACGACTTCTGCAGATCCTGTCCGCTCCCGCCAAATCCGAGAACGACGTAGCTCTCAACATCACCCTGACTCTTTCCGGGCACCCATACCGTGACTTGATCTGTTTTTGGCGTGTACATCTTTACTTTTCCTTCGCTGAACAGCACGTACTTCGGTTCAGGTTTCAGGGTCGTGGCGCTGGCGCCTGATTTTTTTACATCAGCCATCATCTCGATGGCTTTTCCGGAGCGCCGGTAATAAATCGTGCCGGTTTCGACATCGACGACTTCGTCAATGACTTTCTGGTAGTTGTCCCACTCGAATTCCGCCTGCGCACTGCGGAAAGTCGCCGCCACTGCATCCAGCTTCCGCAACACCGACTGAAGTTCAGGTGAGTCGGCGGGCTTCGGCTGCGGTGGCGCGCTGAAGCCAAGAACGCCGGCTGTCAATGAAACAGTGGTGATGAGCGTCAATACTTTCATTCGTGCCAGGTGGATCCTTTGCGTGTCGCCTCTATTCGCGCTTCGCCAGAACTTTGTAACCCTGCACTTTGCCTTTTCCATCAGAAACGGGTTCGTAACTCACAATCGAAACCGCGCCCGAGATCGGCTCAATAATGTGCAACAACTGGTCTCGAACCGACTGCTCATCTCCCGCGGCAACGGCGCTGGCAGCGACCTGATACAGTAAATTCCCCTGCGCGTCGGAGGTGACAACTACTTCAGTCGGATGCGGATTGCGGGGGATGGGTTTGTCGTTGAAGTCGATCACGCGTGGCGAGAAGAAGATAAAAATCAAAATCAGCGTGACCATGATGTCGTAATGGAGGGTTCCCCGCTCATGCTGCCACAGAATGTACGAGCGGATTGTTCGCCAGGGGGCGTTCATGGGCAGGGGCGCGCCGGGCGCGGCGCTCGTTAATTCTGCTCTATGCAAGTCTAGTGACCCCCCGTCCTTCTGGCAATATCGCTTCTTTAGCGGCGAGCGACGAGCCTCCAGCTAAGCTCGTGGACTGCGTGCCCTCGTTTTCTCGAACCTCTCATGACTCGTAGCTCATAGCCCAAAGCTCAGAACTTTTTCGGCGTAATCCGTTCCGCTCCGATGTACGGCCGCAGTACCTCAGGAATCACCACGCTTCCATCAGCCTGTTGATAATTCTCCACAATCGCAACCCAGGTTCGGCCGACTGCCAGGCCGCTGCCGTTCAATGTATGTACAAATTCGGTCTTGTTCTTGCCCTCTGGACGGAAGCGGATGTTGGCCCGTCGCGCCTGATATGCCTCGAAATTCGAGCACGACGAAATTTCGCGGTACAGTTGCTGCCCGGGCAGCCATACTTCAAGGTCATACGTCTTCGCCGACGACGCACTCATGTCACCCGTGCACAGCGCCATGACGCGGTAATGCAGTCCCAATTTCTGCAGAACTTGCTCGGCGTTTCGCGTCAATTTCTCATGCTCTTCGTACGATTTCTCCGGATGTGCAAACTTCACCAGTTCCACCTTTTGAAACTGATGCTGCCGGATGATCCCGCGTACATCCTTCCCGTATGATCCAGCCTCGCTGCGGAAACACGGCGTGTAGGCAGTCAGCGAAATCGGCAGCCGCGCCTGATCCAGCACCTCGTCACGATAGAGATTCGTGACAGGCACTTCCGCAGTCGAGATAAGCCACAAATCCTTGTCGCCATGCGGCACGCGGAACAGGTCTTCCGCAAACTTCGGCAACTGCCCCGTGCCATACATCGACTCGGAGTTCACTAGATACGGCGGTAGAACTTCCGTATATCCATGCTCTCGTGTGTGCAGATCGAGCATGAAATTTGCCAGCGCGCGTTCCAGCTTTGCGCCCAAATCCCAGTACACCGCAAATCGCGCTCCGGTCAGCTTCACCGCTCGCTCAAGATCGAGAATGCCGAGATCGGCCCCGAGGTCCCAATGCGCCTTTGGAGTGAAGTCGAATTTGGGTGGCGTGCCCCAACGCCGTACTTCTACATTCTCATCAGCGCTGCGGCCGATCGGAACGCTCTCGTTCGGCAGATTTGGAATGCTGGCCATAATCTCGCGGAGCCGGGCATCCAGATCGCTTGCGGTCTTTTCCAATTCGGAAATCTTCTCGCGTAATTCCTTCGTATGCGCCATCGCGGCGCTCGCGTCCTGTCCGGCCTTCTTCAGCTTTCCGATTTCTTCCGAAGCCTTGTTGCGCTCAGCCTTCGTCGTCTCGGCTTCGGTGATGGCGTGCCGCCGCTTCGTATCCACCTCGCGGAAATCTTTCAGCACAGCGGCCGGATCCATGCCGCGCTGGCGCAGCTTCTCTTCCACCAGCGGCAAGTTTTCGCGAACAAAATTCAAGTCGAGCATGGGAATGAATACTGTATCGGAAAACCGGCGAAAAATGCACGCGCCCGAAAGTTCTTGAGCGCTATCTCCGTTGGTGGGAAGATGGGTCCAACGAGAGGTGGGGTAATGTCCGAAAATCGCCATCCAGGTATCAACATGCACAAGCTCCCGGTCGGCGGGGGCTTCATAGGGATCCTCTTCGCCCTCGGGAGCGCCGTAATCTTCATCGTGGGCTTTCCCACCCTCTGGTATTTCGTCGCATTCGCTTTTGCCTTCGGGATAGCCATTGCAGTTGTGTTGAAGATTGCCAGCCGGCGTCTCTCGGATCGCGGTAGACCGCTCTCGATCGTGGCCACTGAGAAACCAATGCCTCGCTCCCATGAAGCGCGCCAAAAATGGCACAGGATGTTTCACGCTCTGCCCCACGCATCGGGCGCATAGATTATCCGGAAATCGTTTCGTTGCCCTGATTTGCAAGGTACAATCGGTTCAACCGTTTTGCTTGGGCTCCCCGAATCTCGTTCGGAATCCTTGAGTTCAGCGAAGTGTCGGTGTGTTAACAGCGGGAACCAAACTCGGGCCGTATGAAATACTCTCGCCTCTTGGCGCGGGTGGCATGGGTGAGGTCTATAAGGCCCGCGATACTCGCCTGAATCGCATCGTTGCCGTTAAAGTTTCCAACGAACTCTTCTCTGAACGGTTTGAAACCGAGGCGCATGCGGTCGCCGCGTTGAACCATTCTCACATCTGTACTCTTCACGACATCGGACCGAATTACCTCGTAATGGAGTACATCGAGGGCACAACTCTCAAAGGCCCGTTGCCGCTGCCATTGGCGTTGAAATATGGCGCTCAGATCTGCGATGCCCTCGATGCCGCCCACAAAAAGGGAATCACGCATCGTGATCTGAAGCCGGCCAATATTCTGGTTACCAAGGCTGGCATCAAGCTGCTCGACTTCGGCTTGGCAAAAACCGTCAAAACATCAGAGCCGCTCGAAGACGTCACTCTCTCTCGTGCGCTGACCGGCAAGAACGAGATCGTCGGCACTCTGTACTACATGTCGCCCGAGCAATTGCAGGCGCAAGCGACCGGCCAGCAGATCGATGGACGCAGCGACATCTTCTCGTTTGGCCTCGTGCTCAACGAAATGATCAAGGGCAAGCGCGCCTTCGACGGCGACTCTCCCGCAAGCGTCATCGCGGCAATCATGGAGCGCCCGGCACCGTCGATCGGCGATGTGGCTCCTCCGGCACTCGACCGCGTCCTGAAGCGATGCCTTGAAAAGGACCCTGAGAACCGGTGGCAGAGTGCGAAAGATCTGAAGGCCGAACTGGAGTGGATCACGCAGACGTTGGAAGATCAGAGCATCCCCGCTCCAGTTTCGATTGGACGCCGACCCGTGTTGCCGAGGGTCGTCGCGGTGGCTGCACTCGGCTTAATCGCAGCAGCAGCTTCGTGGATTGCCTACCGCTCCACCCGACCTCCGGAACTGAAGCCGCTCGTGCGTCTGGACGTCGATTTAGGTCACGACATTTACCTGAACGCGGTCGGCGGGTCAGACATTATTATTTCCCCGGACGGCACACGCATCGCCTACCTTTCTCGCGGCCGTATCTTTACGCGCTCGCTGGATCAACCCAAGGCTATGGAACTCTCCGTTCCTTCAGGAGCGACGAGCCCGTTTTTTTCTCCAGATGGTCAGTGGATCGGGTTCACCGCAAATGGAAAACTTCGAAAAATCTCCGTCGACGGTGGCTCCGAGATCGTTTTGTGCGATACCGGAGCATCTTACACAGGCGGCGATTGGGGCGAGGACGGTTTCATCGTGATGAGCCTTACCGCCCACAGTGGACTGTCTCTCGTTTCCTCAGCGGATGGTACTCCTGTGCCGATCACAGAACTGCAGGGAGAAGATCGTTCGCACCGCTTTCCGCAGTTCCTGCCCGGCGCGAAGGCTGTGATTTACACAAACCAGACCGCCCCTTCCGCTGTCGATGATTCAAACATCGAAGTCGTCACACTGCGCGATCACCACCGCAAGACCTTGCTTCGAGGCGGAACCTTTGGCAAATATGTTCCGACTTCGGCTGGGAGAGGCTATCTCACTTACGTCAACCGGGGCACGCTCTTTGCAGTTGCCTTCGATCCAGCAAAACTCAAAATCACCAGCTCACCAGTACCCGTGCTACAACAGGTTTCTTATTCTCCACAGTTCGGTTCCGCGAAGCTAAGCTTCGCAAGGAACGGAACGCTCGTTTACAGGAGCAGTGATATCGACACCGAGCGGCTGGCCATCCAGTGGCTGACGCCAGACGGCAAGGCGCAACCGTTGATGGACAAGCCCGGGCTCTTCCAGCTTCCACGCCTCTCGCCCGATGGACAGCGCCTGGCGGTTGATGGCGCTGATGTAACAAACTTCGGAATCTGGATCTATGACATTCGCCGCGACACGCTCACACGGTTAACGAATCAGGCCGATCATAAAGCTGTGTGGACACCCGATGGAAGGTATGTTGTTTATCGAACTTCTCAAGGCATGTCCTGGGCGCGAGCTGATGGCGGTGGCAAGCCACAGCCACTGACCCAAAGCAAGGACACGCAATCTCCTTCGTCTTTCGCCCCTGATGGCAGATGGCTGGCCTATCACCAGGATGGAACGCGAGGCCTGGATATTTGGATCGTCCCAATCGAAGAAAATGCTGATGGGTTGAACGCGGGAACGCCGCAGCCATTCCTGCAGACGCCGTTTGCCGAGCGCGATGCAAGTTTTTCGCCCGACGGTCATTGGATTGCCTACGCATCGAACGAGACGGGGAATCCCCAGATTTATGTCCGCAACTTTCCCGACAAAGGCGGCCGCTGGCAAATCTCGATCGAGGGAGGAACCGCGCCTATCTTCTCGCGAAGCGGCAGGGAATTATTCTTCTACGATCCTCCGAACGACCACATCATGGTGACAAGTTATACGGTCAAGGGCGACCAGTTCGTTGCGGAGAAGCCACGCGTGTGGTCCAACATGAGTTTGACTGCATTATCCGCGTCCACCGGTGCAACCCAGTACGACGTTGCCCCAGACGGAAGGCGCCTTGTGGCGGGCACCTATGCAGGAGGTACAACGCAAGACGCCGGCCACGTGATCTTCCTCGAAAACTTCATCGACGAATTGCAGAGGAAAGTACCGCTGACCGGCAAGTAGAGGCTCTCAGTAACGCCTGGCCGGCAACGCCACTAGCCTCGTGGCGCCGCTCGATTTGGGCGCCGCGCGCGGAGTGTGTAAACTACCCTCGCATGAGATCGATTCCTAGACGGACGGCAGTGTGCCTCTTCCTTGTTTTGACCGCCACCATCTGCCTGCCGCTGCGTGGTTCGGCTTCGGCCTACAACGGCCATCCCAAGCTGATCGTCGTCATCGTGATCGACCAATTCCGAGGAGATTATCTCGAACGCTACCACGATCAATTTGGTGACTCCGGATTTCGCCTGCTGATGGATCATGGTGCCTACTTTCCAAACTGCTATTACAACTACGCAAACACCCGCACGGCTCCTGGACACGCTACGCTCTTCACCGGCGCCTACAGCAACGGCCATAGCATCATTGGCAATGAATGGCTGGACCCAAAGCAGAAGCGCATGGTCACTTCGGTCGAAGATGACAGCACGAAGTTGGTCGGCGTCGATTCGAAAACCGGCGCTTCTCCGCACAACCTGATGGCTGACACGATCGGCGACGAACTGCGCCTCGCCACTCAGGGGAACGCCCGTGTCTTCGGGATTTCTCTAAAAGATCGCGCCGCGATCCTTCCAGCAGGCTTCGCCGCCAACGGCGCCTACTGGATCGAACCGAAATCCGGCTCGTGGATCACATCGACCTATTATCGTGACGACCTCCCGAAGTGGGTGCAGGACTTCAACTCCACTCGTCCCGCAAAATACTGGGACCGCGAATGGAAAGACTCGCAAGGCACGGTGCTCGCTAGTACCGCGCATCGCAAGGCCAAAGACGGCTCAGAAGCCGGCTTCTACGAGGTCGTCGGCTCGACCGCATTTGCCAACGAATACGAACTCGAGTTTGCCCGCGAGTTGATGGTCTACGAGAACGTCGGTCGCGGCCCCGCCACCGACTTTCTGTCGATCAGCCTCTCGGCCAATGACATTCTCGGCCACGCCGTTGGTCCCGATTCTCCCGAGATGGCGCAGATGGCTCTCGATCTCGACCACGAACTCGGCGACTTCTTTAACTTCCTCGGACACCAGGTGGGACTCGCCAATGTCTGGATCGCGCTTTCCGCCGATCACGGCGTTTCGACGCTGCCCGATGCAGTCAAGAAGCTCCACATTCCTGCTGCCAATCTCGGAGCAGCAAAGATCGAAGAGCAGATCAATAATGGGCTCGTGGCGAAATTCTCTCCTGGCCATCCCACTACTTATGTAAAGCTTGACTATCCTGAAGCGTGGCTGGACCAGAATGCCTTTGCCGCCGCTCACGTCCGCGAAAGCGATGCGGAGATTGCCGTTGGAGAGGCCATGAAACAAGCCGGCCTGCGCGATTACTTCACCAAATCGCAACTTGCCGCGGGCGAAGCTCCCAACACGCCGCTCGGACGCAAATATCTGAACAGTTACTCACCACAAGGCAGTTGGTATGTGCTCGGCGTACCCGACATTTACACCGTCGGGGGCCTGAAGGGTACAGATCACGCCTCGCCGTACAACTACGACACGCATGTCCCGCTGGCGTTTTATGGATTACCCTTCCGCGCCGGAACTTATCGCACCGGCGTCGAGCCGGTAGACCTGGCACCCACATTGGCTTCGCTGTTGGGCATCAATGCCCCCACACACGCGGTCGGACGCGTCCTGACCGAAGCGCTCACGCCCTCTCGGCACGAGGGAGAAGGCCAACCATGAGCACTCCTCTCGATCTCAATGTCAACATAGCCGGCATTGAGCTGAAGAACCCGATCATCGCTGCCAGCGGCACCTTCGGCTACGGCGTCGAGTTCGAAGATGTCGTCAACCTCAGCAGGCTCGGTGGATTCGTCGTCAAAGGTCTTTCCCGAGAGGCCATGATTGGCAATCCTCCGCCGCGACTGTGGGAAACTGCTGCCGGCATGCTCAATGCCATCGGACTGCAGAACATCGGCGCACAGGCGTTCCTCGACGAGAAGATGCCGCATTTGCGGAAGATCAACAACATCGTGGTGATGACCAACATCTTTGGCTACACCCGCGAAGATTACGAGCGCACCATCGAAATCCTCAATCAAGGGGAGGGAATAGCCGCATACGAGCTCAACGTCTCCTGCCCCAACACCGCCCACGGAGGCCTGCAATTCGGCAGCGATCCGCGTTCGCTCGATGAAGTCGTCACCACAGCGAAGCGTGTGGCAACTCGTCCCTTGATTGTGAAGCTTTCGCCCAACGTGACCAGCATCGCGCAAATGGCCTATGTCGCGCAGGAAGCCGGCGCCGATGCACTATCACTCATCAATACTTTCGTTGCCATGGCCATCGATCCTGAAACCCGCAAACCCCGCATCGCGAATGTGACGGCTGGCCTCTCGGGTCCGGCGATCAAACCCATCGCCGTACGCATGGTGTACGACGCAGCACATGCCGTAAAGATTCCTGTCATTGGCATGGGAGGAATCTCTACTCCTGAAGATGTCATTGAGTTTATGCTCGCCGGAGCAACCGCCGTACAGATCGGCACAGCCAGTTACTGGGATCCCTGCGCCACCGAAAAAATGGTTGATGGTCTCGAACAATGGTGCAGAGACCACCACGTCACCCGTATTGCCGACCTGATCGGCGGCATGCAGATGGAATGACCCGCCGCTGGTTTCCGAAGTCAGGAATCTTGCCGTGATCGGGGCTGACGACTGTTGGCTTCAATGACGCAGTCCTTTCAACCTTGGCCTCAAGGACTCATGCGTTCCCAGAGAGTTGACCTCCGGAACTTCCGGTCTGAGTGAGAGGATTATGGAGTGACTTCAAAAACCGTTCCATAGCCGTTAGCGCCGCCGCTATAGGTCGTACCGTAGATGTTTCCGGATGAGTCCATGATCGGTTGGCTATCAATCAGCGCCCCATCGTTGCCTTGGCCGAAGCTGTGAAGGACGGTTTCTTGCCAACCGTTGCCCTGCGGTACCAATTCGAATACTGTCCCCGAACTAAAGAACGGCCCTCCGAATTGAGTCGTCCCGAAAAGGGTTCCATTGGGGTCGAGAATAAGTCCCTGAGGAGCCCCACCATCCGAGGGTGGGCCTAGAAACGTGTAGATCACGGTATGCGTGTAGCTGCCGTCGGTATTCGGAGAGAGTTCAAAAACGGTACCGCAGCCCGGGGCATTGGAAAAGCACTGGTCAGTTCCTATCCCGCCAAGCCAAGTTGTGCCGTACACAATCCCGGTGGGACCGATGACCACGCCGCCATACGGCCTTGCTCCGTCACTTCCGCCCTGGAAACTATAAATTTGCTTGTACCGCCAACCCCCGCTGGAGGTAGGCGTCAGTTTAAACACGGTCCCACAACCGAAGCCGCCAAGCCCACACCCAACGGCGCCTCCTTTATAGGTTGTGCCGTAGACGTTGCCAGCGGAATCAACCGTCACCGCCGCCATCGGACCGGCTCCATCGTTTTTCACCCGCCCAAACTGGTGGATGACGCGGTACCCCAACTGTGGCGACATTTCAAATATCGAACCGACGGTGCCGACTGTCGTCGTACCAAAAAGTTTGCCTGCGGCGATGGTTACTCCTGTCTCGGGAATCGATCCTTGAGTGCCCAGAAATGAATGTATGACGCTTTCCGTCCACTTTCCCGCACCTACAGGAGTAAGCCTGAATACCGTTCCCTCGCCCTTACCGCCGCGGACAGTCGTTCCATAAAGGTTTCCCGCGGCATCGAACGCCAGGCTTTCCGTTTCACTGGGGCCGTACCCGTCGGTGCCACCCGTGAAGGTATACAGCACGGTTTCGATCCATCCATTCGCAGATGGTGAAAGCTCAAAGACCCGACCGTATGTCGTCCCATACGCCCCGGTTGCCACGCCGTATAGGTTTCCTTGGTTATCAAATATCACCCCGCCGGGCGTATAGTCCGCAGAAGTGAACGGATAAAGCACCTGCTCACTTTGAGCCGCTGAGAATGCGCTGGAGATTAAGATCACAAGTACCAGGAATGTCCACGTTCGGTTGCGCTTCATGGGAACCTCTCGATGAAAAGGGTTGGAGGGTTTACTAAGAACTGCGGGTGCGCTACTAGCAGTAAAAGCACTTGGCAACCCGTCGTCAAGAGAGAAGAAAGTCTCCTTCTAGAAGTTCGCAATAGTGCCCAAGCTAGTTGGTGTAGGAAACCTTCCCGTTGAGCAGGTTCAATGGGTTCAAAACCCCAGTTCATTCAAAACCCATGACTGAGATCTCCACGTGGTTACAGCGACCCCCAATCTCCGCTGCGTCCAAATGGCAGCCGGTGCATCTGAATAACCGTATAGGCTGAGTTCATGTCAGAAGCATCGGAGGGTAACGGTGGCAGACGCTATTTCAAGCCGACCACAAGTCAACGGAATCCTCGAAACCTCACTGTACGTCGAGCGGCCGACCCGATCGGTCGAGTTCTATCGCCGCGTTTTCGGCTTTGAGCCGATTGACACCGATCAGAAAGAGGGCATCACCGATGAGACGCGACTGTGTGCGATGCGTGCCGGTGATCGCAGCGTACTCCTACTCTTTAAGAAAGGCGCTACAGCAGACACAAATGCAACTGGCGCGATCCATGTCGCCTTCGGCATTTCCCGGTCGGAACTACCAACATGGGAGGCATGGCTGTCGCAGCAGGGGATTACGATTGAGCTAAGGAAGACTTGGAAATATGGCGGAGAGGCGCTTTACTTCCGTGACCCGGACGGCCATTTGCTGGAAGTGGTCACACCGGGCGTATGGAGCATTTTTTGAAGTGCTCCCTCGGGTTGTTGTCTGAACATCGCCGTCACACTCACCGCTCCCCGGTTCACGTCGCGGGTTTATCGCGATTCCGCTACCGTCCGCATGTGTACCAGATTGACCCAGGGGACTTGTAGTTCCTGCCTTCACCCCAAACAGCGTGGGTCGCATCTGCTCGATTGCGAGACATCAGTTACATCATTTCAATGTCTTGATTAAAGTTCCCGCAGCGTTGTAAACCGTAATATTATTCAGCGTTGCATTCGAAACAAAAATATTCCCGCCTTTATCCACGGCAATCCCTTCAGGCTGCGCAATCCCCTTTGAGATCACCAGCAATAGCGCACCTTTGTGATCGAACTTGACTGCGGTATTGCTGTAGAAATCCGAAACGTACACGTTGCCTGATGAATCAAAGGCGATACCGGTCGGGCCGGTGTTGACAAAATCGGTGTAAACACGCTTTTCGGCTGGATTCTTCGTAAGAAATTCGGCGGCATTGTAGCTGATCACTGCATTCTCACCAAAACCTGGTCCGAACCCAGCATAAAGATCGTTGCCGCGAATGGCTATCGCGCCTGGAGCCGTGAAGAGAAACCCGCTCTGGTCTACGGTCAGCGTCTCAAGCAATGCCCCGTCAATGTTGAAAACCGAGATACTGTTAGCGCTGTTATTGGCAACGTAGAATTCGTCGTAGTCCCCTGCGGCGATTCCCCACGGATTTTGAATCGCGGAACTCGCTACGGTGGCGATCAGTTGAAGGTTTCGATAGATAGTCACGTTGCTTGAACGAGTATTGGCGACAAACAACGTTCCATAGCGATCAAAAGCGATGCGTTGAGGGCCATTGAGGCCCACGCTAATAGTGGCGAGCACCGCACCATTCACTGGGTTGAGTTCCAGTACCTCATTGGCACCGCTATTCGCTACCCAGAGATTTCCGCTAGAGTCGAACGCTAACCCGCCGGGATTGGTGAGTTGTGCTTGGATGATTTGCGGAAGCAACATCGCTACCGTCAGAATGACGATCTTCACTTTCATAAGAGATCCAATCTGTTTTCTGCCGCATGCAAAAAGTCACAGCGCGAGAATCGGGAACGCGGACGCGAGAGGGAGGCTACCACAAATGCAGATTGCACGTGTCACACATCCGGTTGGGAGCAACACTCACCGATCGCGGTTCACGTCGCGGGTTTATCGCGATTCCGCTACCGTCCGCGTGTGTACCAGATCGAGCCAGGGGACTTGTAGTTCCTGCCTTCACCCCAAACAGCGTGGGTTGCGCCATCCGCATCGATTGCGAGGCTAAAGAAGTCTCCGAAAGGGAATCGGAATCCGCCGGGAAGAATGTAGTCGTAGCCGCTCGTGGGGCCTGAGAGTTGTTGCTCGCCACTCCAGCTCGCGCCGCCGTTCGTCGATGCGCGATAGAACGTGTTCCATAGCGGGCGATTGGGACGTCCTGGCTCATGTGCCCGGGTATCCATCCATGCGATGCGTACATCGCCCGACTCGCCAGCCACAATTGCTGGGAACGCATGTTCCACCCCGGTGTCCGTCCCAGACACATTTGTCCGCACGGACCAGGTCAGCCCGCCGGTCGTGGATGATGCGAAATAGATTCGCTCCGGCTCGCCATTTTGCGAACCTGCGTTCCACAAGGCATAAAGAGCTCCCGCAGCATCCGACGCTAGCGCGATCTGTGCTCCCAGAAAGCCTGTTCCGCAGCCTTGCGCCACGCAATCCTGAGGCGCAGCCGACTGATCGAGCACCACCGTGTTCCATGTTCTTCCGCCATCGCTCGAGCGGCTTAAATTCACGCTCACCGGATGCGCCTGCTGCTGATTCCGTGCATACGCGGTCCAGCCAAAGAAGACGTTCCCCGACGGATCAACTGTGGCTCCGCCCGCCAGCGACGATCCGGGCGCCGCGTTTGGATTCACACTGACCACATTGAAAGTCTGTCCCGCGTCGTGCGATGCCGAAACCAGGAATTTTTCGTCGTGGTTGAATCCAACGTAAACGTTCGGCCCGCGCACCGCGAGCACAGGTTTGTCGGTATCCTCGCGGCCTCGCTCGGCCCATGAAAACGACCACGTCCGCCCGAAATCGAGCGAACGCGCCACGACAACGTCCCGCTTGTCGTTTTGAATCCACGACGCATACACCGTCTGCCGGTCGTCCGGATCGACTGCGATCTGCGGATCAAACTGTCCGGTCGCGAAGGGGAGCATCGGTTTTGACGCATGCCACGACGCGCCGCTATCGTCGCTAATCAGTAGCGCCATGCTTGGAGCGGTGCAAGCCCTGCAGACTGGAACCGGTCCATACTGCGGATATAGCACATACACATGCCCATGCCCGTCTGCAGCAATCGAGGGTTCCCACTGGTCACCGATGTGATACCCAAGCCGCACCTGCGGTATGAATTCCGCCACTGCCAAAGCTGCGGGGACCGCTGTCAAAACCAATAGAATCAGCAGCCCGATTCTTGCGGGTGCGCGTACCGCGAGCTTTTTTCGGCTGGCCGGAAAATCCACAGAGGAGTCCTGCTCAAATATCCTGACCGGACTCTACCCTGATTTCCAGTGGCCGTCAATCGCCCGCTGGGTGATTTCACCCTATATTTACAGTCCTGAGACTTCCTGCCAGCTTTTCCATCTAATTCCCAGAAGCCACCATAGAGCGTAAGGAGGTCGACACGGCAGGGGTCCATCTGTGTTCCCTATGCCCTCTGTGGTAAAAGCTTTCGAGGGGGCTAATCGCAATGGAAAAAGCTACGTTTGCAGCAGGATGTTTCTGGGGAGTCGAAGCCACCTTTCGCCAGTTGCCGGGCGTGTCATCTACCCGGGTGGGCTACATCGGCGGCCACACCGAAAACCCAACTTATAAAGAAGTTTGTACTGACGCCACGGGGCATGCCGAAGGTGTTGAGGTTGAGTTCGATCCCGCCAAAATTCCCTATACCGACCTCTTGAAGGTCTTCTGGGAGAACCATGACCCGACTCAGGTCAACCGTCAGGGCCCCGATTGGGGCACGCAGTATCGCTCCGCCATTTTCTTCCACTCACCCGAACAGCAGGCGCAGGCCTTGGCCTCCAAAGAGTCGCTCGAAAAGGCGCACCGGTATTCGAAGCCGATCGCAACCCAGATCGTCCCCGCGGTGACCTTTTATCCCGCAGAGGACTACCATCAGCAGTATCTGGAAAAGCGCGGCCTCGCCAGTTGCCACGTTAAGTATTAGCTTCGGTCTGTGGCTGTTGCGGCCGGAAGAAGAATAGCAGGATGAATCCGCTCAGATAGTACGGAACGCTGGCCTGCAGCCCGCCGCCCATGAACTTGAGGATCAGTCCAAAAAGGGCCAGCGCCTCGCACAGCGCGTAGGTTGTGATGAACCCCGTTCTCCACTGGCTCAGACTCAAGGAATCCTCTGGTTGCGTTGCCAGGCTCGACTCTGCGCGAAAGACCAGCGTGCGCCGCACTACGAAGATGATCCCTACAATCGCGACGCCCAGAGTGGCAAAGAGATAACTCATCGCTGGGTCCAGCGATCGCCCGATCGGAGGGACCAGCTGTCCCACCGCAACGTACAGCACGATGCTGGCTAACATCGCCCATTGCACCACTCGCAGCATGCTCAGAGCCCGGGTCATAGTAAAGACATTTTCGCGCGAAATTTGGGGGGAGTGTTACCCAATCATTTTACGGCGGAATCGTTAGTAACTACACACTTCCTTGACTCTTAGTTTCGGCGATGCTCCGCAGATTTTCCCGGTCTCATCCTCAGAAAAATCTGGAATGAGACGGAATTCTGCCCATACGCTAAATCCAGCGCCCCTGGCTTCGAATAGAACGTCACATCCGCTCCCAGTCCGAGCTGCCCGGCTCTGTTTTGTACCAGATCGCGAACTCCGCCAAACGTGTATGCCCCAATTCGATAAACCGGAGGAACCGCCGCCTGCGGAAATAGCTCGTCTTTGTCCACCAGTTCCAGGCGCGCGAAGGCGTAATTTCGCTGTGTGAAATTCAATGTCGATTCCAGCAGATAGCTGTTCAGAGTCGTGTCAGTCGCGATCTTATGTACTCTCCCCCACATAAGCGTCGACGTCCATCCCCCATTTCTCACCGGCTGGTTGTACTCCACCGACGCCGTCTGCCTCCACTGGCTTCCCGGTTCGAGCGCCTCGGGATGTTCCAGCCTCCCAATGCTGTACTGCGCCACCCAGTTTCGTGTCGGAGCCACCCATGCTCTTCCCGACCACGAATCCAACGCGGCCAACTGGATGCTCCATCGCTCTTCATTCGGCTCGCGCCCGTTGAAGGCCGATGCCTCCAGCTTCACTCGATCGATGACGAAGCCGGTCGTCACCACTCCAAAGCTCGTGTGGGTCGAATCCTGCAAATGATGGCTCAGTGGAGCCATTGGCAGTTCCGCCGCCGAAGCTCGATGAATATACGTTACCGGTCCCAAAGCCGGTTCCGCTGATGGCCCACCGTATAGTTCCCAGGAAATCTTTTCCGTAATCGGCAACGTATAAAACGCTGCTAGCTCGGCAAACACATTGTGCGGATGCTGATGGTCCACCAGCGGTTGCCCGTGATACGTTTCGCCTGTCTGGAACAGCTCTGGAAATCCAGGATGCGGCGAAGTCAACGATTCCGCCGAAAACATCTCTCGAAACAGGATCGTGCCGCTCCCCAGCTTGTGTTGCTCCATCAGCATGCCCCAGTTCACCGATTCCGCTTTGCTCGCGTCGCGTGGTCCACCTTGCTTGTTGTAATCGATAAAAATGGTGCCATGCGCCATTAGGTCCCATCCGCCGCGCATCCACATCCATTCGTGTCCGGTGACCGAAGCCGGTTGCCATGCAGTCCCTGATCCTTCATGCGGAGAAAGCTTCCGCGTCGTCATCTGCATGTCCATGTGCATACCTGCCATCGATGTTTCCTGTTGCGATGGAGCTTCGGTTCCCGCGTGCTCAGGAAGACTGGCGACGTTTTGAGCCGACGCCAGCCGCACCAATAACAACGTGGCCAACAGAATTCTTCTCACACGAATCCCCGTTGCAAATCTTGAGAGCAGTCCAATGCTCGAGGAGGCGAACATCAACCTCCAATTAACAGCAGGCGAGGGCTTTTAAAATTTCAGATTCGCAAAGGAGAAGATCGAGGCGGGCTTGCAGATTGAAAGACGGATTGCGGAATATGCCGCTGCTCGCCGAAACTCAGATTACCTTCGTCGCTAACGTCTGCCGGAACAATTTCCGCAACAGGCCGGTCACAAGAAAACTGCACGTTCGGAATCGCCCAATCATGGCCGTTCGCGCAGCATTGATAGCTCACAGGCGCCAGCGAAGGGAATCGCGGCATCGGCGCGTGACATCCAGCCGGATGGGTCATCGGCTCCGAGGCAAACCCCTGCACGCCCGATATTGCAGCCACAAATGTGACCACCAACAAAACGGCAATCAGACGTGAGTTCCCGTGCATGGCAGCTATGTCCCGGTAATTTTGATTCGTAGCTCCTCAGGGAGCCTTTGTCGGATTTCCTCAGGCAGCCGGTCGTGCACGCGGCGAGCGCCCTGCTTGGCAGCATCGAGCATCGTTACCGGAGCCGGTGTGGCAACCGCAACGCCCAGCCAGATCAGTGCTGAGAGAGCGAACCCAGCGAGCGCCCCAATCTCAAACCACAGTGCATGGCGTGGTCCCAGGTAACGAATCACAACGAACGCCAGTAGAAACACTGCTCCGGACGCTGATGCCAGCGCGATCAGCCCAACATCGATCATGCGATGGATTTTCTGGCGGCTGCGGCAGTGTTCGCAGCTGGAAAAGTGGTCGTCGTAGTCACCGCGCATCTCCGGCGCAAGGCCGGATATGTCGTAACGCCAGCCTGCTAATATCTTGCCTACGATCGGATCAATGCACTGCTGACTCATTTGGGGGGTACGAAATCAGCCAAACACAAAGCCCAACTACAACCGGATCGGCTCCAACGCTTCGGTCTGGGACGCCAGCACCACACGATTGCAAAAAAGCCCACCGCGCGTAGCCAGCGCCTTTTCTGCCTCTCTCCGGGCTATTTCCGGATGATTGTTATGCTCTGAGAGATGCGCCAGCACCACAAACGTTGCACTATTATCATAGTCGTTAGCAAAAAAATCCGCGAGGGCCACGTTCGATAGATGCCCCACGCGGCTCATGACTCGCTGTTTTACTGACCAGGGATACGGCCCCACCCGCAGCATTTCCAAGTCGTGATTCGATTCCATCACCAGCACGTCGCATCCCCGCAGATGATCGCGAACGCTGAGCGGAATGTATCCCAGATCCGTAGCAACTCCGACCTTGATGCCTTCCGCGCGAAACGTGAAGCCGACTGGATCGGCCGCATCGTGCGGGATTGTGAACGGCTTTACTGCAATGTCGCCCACCTGAAAGCTGTGTCCCGATTCGAAGCGCTCGAATTTTTCCAGCCGTGGTTTCTCGCCCTTCTCATCGCGCATCGCGCGCGCCCACGCCTGATGCGTTGCCCCCGTCATAAAGATCGGAACTCGCAACTTCTTTGCCAGCGTGGCTAGGCCGTAGATGTGATCGGAGTGCTCGTGCGTGATCAGAATCGCCGAGAGCGACTGCGGATCGTCTCCCAATGACTTCATGCGCTTGAAGGTCTCGCGGCATGAAATTCCGGCGTCCACCAGGATCTTCGTGGTTGCGCTCGCAACAATCGCACAATTGCCGCGGCTCCCCGAAGCCAGCATGGAGACACTTACACCCATGCTCGCCAGCATACTCGTCCATCCTGTGGATACGGGAGTTACTTTTTGGTTAGCCGCTACCTAAGTGTGGGCATGCGGGCCCCGGTTCACAAAGAACCATGTGGGGACAACCGCCTCAGCTGTCCCGTCGAGCGAAGCTCGACAACGCGAGGTCGGAAACCGAAGGAGAAAAGCCACACCGCGACAGGTTTTCTATGAACCCCCAGGGATCAGCACCCGGATCGTTCTGATCCATTTCTCGACAAGCTCCGGCCAGGCCGTGACTGGAAGCTCCGTTCGTCGTAGCCCGTAGCCATGCCCGCCTTGCGCATACAGGTGCATCTCGGCGGGAACCTTTGCCTGCTTCAGCATCAGGAAATAGACAGTCGAGTTCTCCACGTGTGCCGGATCATCCTCCGCCTGCACGATGAAAGTCGGCGCAGTCTGCTCCGTGACATGAATTTCCGGATTGGCCGCAAAATTCTGCTCCGACAGCGCAAGGTATCCCGGATACACGATCACGGCAAAATCTGGCCTGCAACTCATCTGATCGGCCGCATCGATCGAATCATAGAGTCGCTTCTCGAAATGCGTGCTCAACGCGGCCGCCAAATGCGCTCCCGCCGAAAATCCCAGCACGCCCACACGGTTCGCATCGATGTGCCATTCCGCCGCATGCGCCCTCACCATTCCCAATGCGCGTTGCGCGTCCTCCAGTGCCGCCGTCGATTTGGGCAGCGGCCCCGAATCCGGTACCCGATACTTGAGCAGCACGCAGGTCACGCCAATCGATGTGAGCCAGTCGCACACCTCGGTTCCTTCCAGATCGATCGCGAGGATGTGGTAGGCCCCTCCAGGAAAAACCACCACTGCCGCTCCGTTGTTCTTTCCCGAAGGTTGATAGAGCGTGATCGTTGGATTCGAAACATTGGCCAACCGGATTACCGGTTTTCCCGCGATCAAATGGTCTTGGGCAGTGGTCGCGTCCACTTCGGCTGGCGCGTTGGACGGAGCGTGCGGCCACAGTGGAAGCGTGATGTGTCCCGGCGCAGGTTCCCACGCGGGTTTCTGCGCAAACAGACAAGTGGAACAGCAGGCGAGTGCAATAACGAGAAAATGAAATCGCATGTGCTTATTCCTTCGTGATTCTTCGTGCCCTCGTGGTTGTTACAGTTCCGTTTGAGCCACTATTTTCCCTGTTTTAGATTGTTGACCACTCCGCGCATGAACGAACCTCCATACGCCCCGGCAATCCCTGGAAGAAACGCCAGAAACGATCCGTACACCTGCGCGCGTGTGGGCTTCACGGTGCGAATCACATAAGCCGAGAGTTCGGTCAGGGGAATAAATGCGCCCACAGTTAGGACCCAGCGCCACGGCCACCGCGGCCGCAATAACCCCAGCAGCATGCAGGATGACACCACGAGAAGAGCCGTGAAGAGCAAGTCATCGACAATCACGTCCGCCCATCCGGTCCCGATTCCACACAGAGCGCCGAGCAGGTAGAAGAGCCATTCGCGCCGAACCGAGATTTCTTGCGAAAGAGAACCCATGGCCTCGAACTTTGAAGCTTCAAAAGTCTACAAATGTGAAACTCGAAACTCGACACTAGTAACTAGTAACTAGTAACTATAAAACCCTCTTCCGCTCTTTCGTCCCAGCCACCCCGCATCCACCATCTTGATCAGCAGCGGACACGGGCGGTATTTCGGATCGCCCAATCCCGCCAGCAACACGCGCATGATGTCCAGACAAACATCCAGTCCGATAAAATCTGCCAGTGTCAGCGGGCCCATGGGATGTGCCATCCCTAGCTTGAATACTTCGTCGACAGCTTCCGGGGTCGCCACACCCTCCATGACCGTGTACATGGCTTCATTCAGCAGCGGCATGAGCACGCGATTCGACACGAAGCCCGGAGCATCGTTTACTTCGACCGGTGTCTTCTCCAGCTTCACCGACAAATCGCGCACAGTCTCAAAAGTCTCTTGCGACGTCGCCAGCCCACGAATTACTTCTACCAGCCTCATCACCGGCACTGGATTAAAGAAGTGCATCCCGATGACTTTTTCCGGACGCTTCGTTAAGGCCGCCAGCTTGGTAATTGAGATGGACGAAGTGTTCGATGCCAGAATAATTTCCGGACGAGTCAGCCGTTCGAGATCACGAAAGATTTCCACCTTGATCTCGAACTTCTCCGTTGCGGCTTCGATCACGAAATCACAGTCAGCCAGCTTCGCGCGCTCGGTGACCAGCTGAATTCGTCCCAGCGCGTAATCTTTGTCTGCGGCGGTGATCTTGTTTTTCGCCACCTCGCGATCCAGATTTTTGCTGATCGTTCCCATCGCACGATCCAGAAAGCGTTGTTCCACGTCGCATAGCACCACACGCAAGCCGCCGCGCGCAAATACGTGCGCAATGCCGTTCCCCATCGTACCCGCGCCTACCACACCCACCCGTTCGATAGTCATATCTTCCGCCTCACTCAAAACGTTCGAGTCTACCACCGAGGGAAAATCTTAGTATTCATCCCGATGAGCCACGCCCGGAAATGGTTCGTATCAGGCGATTCCTATAGGCATCGCGCAGAGTCCGCCGCGGAACCGCGCCTTTAGGCGCTGAGGAATTGCGATAACACTCCTCCCGCCTCAAAGTTTCGCTTCACGCCAAACTTATAAACCGTTTTTTGCAAGCATCGTCGCTGGTTCCTCCTCGCATCTGATCTAGCAACGCGCCGCTTCTCGACAGAGGTGATTATGGTGAGTAAGAGAGTGTGGCATTGGATCAGAATTGCAGCCTTGGCAGTAACGGTCTCGGTCGCTTTTGGTAGTTTCGCGTTCGGTCAATCCTACGGCCGCTACAACGACGATGACTACAACAACAGCCGCGATCAAGCCCGCGACCAGGGCTATCATCGCGGATACGACGACGGTCTCACACGCGGCCAGTACGATGTCCAGCGCGGCCGCCGTTTCAAGTTCAAGACCGACGACTGGGAAGACTCCCGTGGCTTCGAACACTGGATGGGCAATAAGGGCCAATACAAACAGGCTTATCGTGAAGGTTACGAACGCGGCTATCGCCGTGCCTTCGACAATCGCGGATATCGCGACGACGATCGTTATCGCGACCGCGACGACTGGCGTTAACTCGGCAGGCTGCAATCACGAGGAGGCTGCTCCACCATTCATGGTTTTCGAATGGGGAGCAAACTTCTTGTGGTTTGGCGAGGAGCAGAAACGAAATCGTGGATCGCGCTTAACTTGAGCGCTTGGGGGGCGAAGCGGTTGGACGCAGGTCCGCGCCGTAATGTGGATGAGTGCCCATTCAACGGATCCCCGACAATACCGTGAAAGCGCGGCCCTTAAGGGCCGCGTTAGAGATCCTCACATCGAGGGCTTTTAGCCCCCTCTACTTTTGTGGGGCGTGATGGAAGGCCGTCGCACGTAGCGCTGCGACACCACGCACATGTGCTCGTGCGACGAATCACTGCTTAAACGCCATTCCCCGGTAGCATGAAAAGTTGTGTCACACGGGTCTTTCCGGAGGGCCGCCTATGCCTATCAAAACCATCATTGAGCCCTTCCGCATCAAAAGCGTCGAACCCATCCGCTGGACCACACGCAAGGAGCGCGAGCAACTGCTCGAAGCTGCGCACTACAACTTGTTTCTCCTTCCCGCGGACGACGTCCTGATCGATCTCCTCACCGACTCTGGCACTGGAGCTATGTCCACCCACCAGTGGGCCGCTGTTATGGAAGGCGATGAAAGTTATGCGGGTAGCCGCAGCTTCGACCACTTCAAAAGTTCGATTCAAGACATTTTCGGATACCGTCACGTCATCCCCACTCATCAGGGACGTGCCGCCGAGCGCATCCTCTTTGGCGTCGCCTGCAAAAAAGGCGACGTCGTCCCGAACAACACGCACTTCGATACCACCCGTGCCAACGTGGAATTCGTTGGAGCCGAGGCCGTCGACCTCGTTATCGAGGAAGGGAAGCATCCCGCATTGGCGCATCCGTTCAAGGGCAACATGGATGTCGCCGCTCTCAAAGCTCTCATCGCCCGTGTCGGCCGGGAGCGCATCCCGCTCGTCATGCTCACCGTCACCAACAACTCTGGCGGGGGCCAGCCTGTGTCCATGGAAAATGTCTGCCAGGTCAGCGCTGTCTGCAAACGGCACAAGATCCCGCTCTATTTCGACGCCTGCCGCTTCGCCGAAAACTCCTGGTTCATCAAGCTGCGCGAAAAAGGATTCGCATCGAAGAGTCCTAAAGAAATCGCGCAGGAAATGTTCCGCTACGGCGACGGATGCACCATGTCCGCCAAGAAAGACGGCATGGCCAACATCGGCGGATTCCTCTGCACCAACGACGACCTGCTTGCCCAGCAGGAAAAAGATCTGCTCATCCTCACGGAGGGCTATCCCACCTACGGCGGCCTTGCCGGACGCGATCTCGAAGCCATTGCCGTCGGCGTGCAAGAGGCGCTCGAAGAAGATTACCTGCGCTACCGCATCGCCTCGACGGCCTATCTAGGCAATCACATCGCATCACAGGGAGTCCCGATCGTGCAGCCACCCGGCGGACACGCCATCTATCTCGATGCCCGTGCCTTCCTCCCGCACGTTCCGCCCGATCAGTTTCCCGGCGTTGCCCTCGCTGCTGAACTCTATCTGGAAGGCGGAATCCGCTCCGTCGAGATCGGCACTCTGATGTTCGCCGCCTCGGCCCAGATGGACCTCGTCCGCCTCGCCATCCCTCGACGTGTCTACACCCAAAGCCACATCGATTACGTCGTCGAAATCATTCTCGAAGTCTGGAAAAATCGCGAACGCGTTCCCGGCATGCACCTTACCTACGAGGCCCCATTCCTCCGCCACTTTACTGCGCACTTGGAGCCGCTCAAGGTTCAAGTCTTACGCTCGTGATCCTGGTCATGGTCTAAGCGCTGGCCGCGGTATAGTGTGCTCGGAGTGGTCAACAGGTTAGCCGGGCATATTTCTCAAGGAGGCCCTCGTGCGGAAAATAGCCATGCTGCTTACCTTCGTATTCGCCCTGGTGGCGATCCCCTGCCTTTACGCCGGCACAGTCGCGGGTGTAACCCTCCCAGACACAGTCCAAGTTGGCTCCACAGCTATGGTGCTGAACGGAATGGGTCTGCGCACAAAGTACATGGTGAGGGTTTACGTCGCCGGACTTTACCTTCCTCAGAAATCTTCTGATGCCGCCACCATCCTTAAAGCGGGCGTACCCAAGCGACTCGTCATGCACTTCGTTCGTGACGTAAGTAAGAGTCAGCTCACAGACGGTTTTACCGAGTCCTTTCAAAACAACACTCCGGACGCTGCAAAGACGCTGAAGCCTGACATTGATCGTTTCTTCGCCACTCTGGATTCCATAACAGACGGAGCAGATCTGACGTTCACGTATATGCCAGGCGCTGGTACCTCGGTGACGATGGCAGGCAAGGAAAAACTTACCGTTGCCGGTCCCGCCTTCGCCGAGATGCTGTTCTCCGTCTGGCTCGGCCCGAAGCCGCCAAATGCAGCTCTGAAGAAAGGGATTCTCGGGCAGTAATCAGACGCGGCAACGATCGGGTAGCGCCTAGCTTCTTCCGCAAGGTCTTGGTTTGGAGCAGATTTCTTGCCGCGAAAAGACTGCAAATGCCTAAGACGCGGGATGCCGCACATTGTGGCTTTCCGAACTCCAGAAGTGGCAGCCCCGTGATAAAGGAGCGAATCTCGCTGACTCACGTGCTCGTTAAGATCAATCCTCTGCGATTTCTTGTTTTCGGGCGCCCTCGCCGTCCGTGTCACGCTTCCTCCAACGATAAAAGAAAGGTATCCCGCCCAATATCACGGCCAGCCCTAATGACGACCGCACCGGCCGTACCATCCACAAATTCACCGTCAACGCGATTGCCACTGCGCTAAAGATAAGCGGCGTCCAACGGATATCCCCATGCCCGATAGGGCCGGGCCAGTTCCGGTTCGACCCGCCGCAAGCGTAGCAGCGCAACTCCGGTCAGGGCAAAGAAGATCCACACCGCGAAAACAAACAGAGAGTACAGCTCTTCAAAAGTTCCGGTCAACGCGAGCAGCGTGGCGACCGTTCCCAGAAAAAGCAGCGCTCCGGTCGGAGTACTGAACGAAGGATGCACTCGCCCGGTAAATTGGAAGAAGACTCGATCCCGCGCCATCGCATAAGGAATGCGTGCCCCCGTCAGCACCACCACGTGCAGCGCGCCAAACGCTGAAAACGCCATGGCCAGGGTGAGCCACGCAGCACCGCGAGTGCCAGCGAACGCTTGCACCACATCCGACGCGACATGCTGCGAGCTTGCAATTGCACTGAACGGCAGAACACGGAAGTACGCAGCGTTCGCCAGAAGATAAAGGCCGCCCACCGTGAACAGCCCCAGCAAGATCGCTCGTGGAATATTCCTCTCTGGATGCGAGATCTCTTCGCCCAGATCGCCGAGATCATTGAATCCGTTGTAAGCCCACATCGCCGGAACGAGCGCAGTTAGCAACGCTCCGATTGTTGCTCCCAAGCCAATGGGAGTCACTGCGGCAGCTGCGGCAGTGATCTGCTTGTGGCCAAGCAGCAATCCTCCCAGCGCAATGATCACAATCGTTCCTATTTTGAGGGATGTTAACAGCACCTGGATGGCGCCACTCATCTTCACGCTGAAGTAGTTGATTCCGGTCACCAGCACGACCACAAGCGCCGCCAACGGCTGTGCCACGGTGAACGTAAACTCCTGATGCAAGATATGCCCGGTGAAAAGCGGTGTCATCAGAGCGGGAAAAAAGAATCCCATGAATCGTATGAATCCCGCGGCCAGCGCCGCCATCGCGACCGGACGGTCCAGGAACGAACTCATCCACCCGAACAAAAATCCCCACACTGGTCCCAGACCGCGGCCCAGATAAACATATGGGCCACCAGCTCTCGGAAACGCCGCGCCGAGTTCGGCATAGCAGAATGCTCCCAGCAGAACAATCAGGCCGCCGAGAATCCACGCGACCATTACCAGCCCGGCCGATCCCACAGCACGCGCCATGTCGCTCGAGACCAGAAACACTCCCGTACCGATCGTGTCACCAATGACGATGGCGGTCGCGGACCATAGCCCGAGACCACGAACCAGGTGAGTTCCGGCTGAATCTGACTTTTCGGGCTGAATAGGAGTGGGGGTGCCCATCGCGGATTCAGAGAGCCTACTATTCGTATCCATCAAGGTCAACGAATCAGCTTTGGAAGGGCCCGCGCCGCGCTATGATGAATAAGCTATGGCAACCGAGAAATTCATGTTGCAAGAGCTGTCATTCGATGAACGCTACCGCATTGCAGACGATCAGAATCTGTTGACTCCCGCGCTCGCGATCTACCCCGAGAACATCGCGTCCAACATTGCATGCACTTTGAATGTGCTCCGCGGCAATGCTGATCGCTGGCGTGCTCACGTCAAGACCTCCAAGCTGAACTATACGTTGCGTATGCTGATCGATCGCGGCGTACGCAATTTCAAATGCGCCACCGGCCTCGAGCTTCTCCAGGCTTGCCGCAGCGGCGCGGCGGACGTTCTGCTCGCATATCCGGTCATGGGCGCGAACGCACGCCGTGTTCGCGACATCGCAATTCAATTTCCTCGCGTGCGGATTTCAGTCCTGGCCGAGAACGAAGAACAAGTACGGCAGTGGCGCGCTACCGATATCGGAATTTTCCTCGACATTAATCCCGGGATGAATCGCACCGGCATCGAGCAGAGCTCCGTCGACCAAGTCATAGCCGTTGCCCAATCCGTCAAGCAAGCCGGGCTTGAGTTCCGCGGCCTGCACTACTACGACGGACAGTATGGCGCCGTCTCCGAGCCAGAGCGGACCATAGCCGCTCAGGCCGGTTACGCTGAGCTTGTGCAACTCGTCAGCAATCTCGAGCGTGCCAG
>Ga0209168_10000123_pt1 | contig 86467 bp, 73 predicted proteins | sample Coa_R1_FD_187156 | JGI IMG/M metagenome (GOLD analysis project Ga0209168, IMG submission 187156) | Surface soil microbial communities from Centralia Pennsylvania, which are recovering from an underground coalmine fire - Coalmine... | ecosystem: Environmental > Terrestrial > Soil > Unclassified ...
ATGGTGAGCGTGCTCTTGTAAATCAGGAGCACGATCAATCCAACGGCGAAAAGTCCGAAAAGACCGCCCACGATTTCAATCGGCGTCATATGCCACCTCGGCAAGGTCAAGCAGCGGCATTCCACTTCGTGGTGGGGGCATGCACACCCCCCAACAATCCAGGGGAAGGCCTCAACGGCACGATTATAGCCCTATTGGCAAGACCCGGCGACGAATTAAATCCGGGTCTATCGGCTAGTTACAAAAGCAGAACAATGCGACTTCGGGCTTGCAATTCGCATCCAAACTGGTGGATAAACCTCTATGGTCCGCATGTCTGAAGAGCGATACGGTCCCTAGATTTGCTATAATCAAACAGCTTTAGAGCCAAGGAGATACGAATGGCAACCACAACCGTCCCCGAAGTCAAGAAAGTCGCACCCATCAACCTGACCGCGAACGCCGTCGCCAAAGTGAAGGAGATTATGGCCCAGCAGAATCCCGTGCCCGCCGGCTTGCGCATCGGGGTCGTGGGCGGCGGATGCTCCGGTTTCTCCTATTCCATGCAGTTTGAGAACGGGGCCGGAATGATGGACAAGACCTTCGATATGGACGGCCTCAAGGTTTTCGTTGATGCCACCTCGGTCATGTATCTCAACGGCTGCATCGTCGACTATGTCGAGACCCTTGAGGGCGCCGGCTTCAAGTTCGAGAATCCGAACGTGAAGAGTACCTGCGGATGCGGATCCTCCTTCAGCGTCTAACTGAAATATCCGGAAAACAAAAAGAGCCTCGTCATCGAACGAGGCCTTTTTATTTCTGAGAATTATTATTGCTGTTGCGGCGGATTCGGTGACTGGCTCGGATTTCCAAATCCTCCATTGGGGGAACTTGGATTATTTTGCATGCCTCCCGGAGAGTTCCCGAAGCTGTTTCCAAAACCACCGCTGTTTCCGAACCCGTTGTTATTCCCGAAGCCGTTGCCGTTGACCATTCCGTTATTCCCGAAGCCGCCGTTCGAGTTATTTCCATTCTGACCCGGATTCTGGCCGTTCAGGTTCATGCCCTGGCTCATCATCTGCATCATGAGTTGCGGCTGGTACGGAGTCTTGATGAGCCCTCCACGGTCCATCATCGGATCGTAGACAAACATCCACTCGTTATATTTCCTTTTCTTGTCGAACTCACGGATCGTCTTGTCTTTGCTGGTGCTAGCCACTCCGATGATCGGAGCTCCGCCGAATTGTGTGCTTCCAAGCTTGTCGGAGCTGCTAGCACTGCCGAACGGTCCATTGGAATTCGTTCCACCGCCGGGCTGGGCTGCACCGGACTGGGATGTGTCGGATCCTGCTTGCGACGTATCGCCATTTGAGTTCTGTCCGGTCGAGCTCTGTCCGGTCGAGGTCTGTCCCGCGGAAGCGTCCTGCGGCTGACTGGAGGAGTTCGAGTTCTGTCCGAAAATCGAATTGGAGTTCTGTCCAAAGCCTGAGTTCTGCCCAAATCCAGAGCTTTGTCCGAAGGTCGAATTCGATCCAAACCCGCCGGCACTGCCGAATCCGGAGCTTGGCTGCGCATTTGCACTCACCAGCGTTCCATTCGCTCCGACTTGATTCGCGCCGGGGATCATCCCACCCCCGATGGAGCCCGCCATCTTCACCTCACCAAAATGCACAAGCTTGAAATCCTTGCCGGTGATCGGATCTTTGTAGCGCTTGCGCAGAAAACGCAACTGGTTGGTATTTTCCAGGTCTTCGATCTTGGCCGGGTAGCGGTTGAACTTGCGGTAATAGGCGCGGATGGCGCGCATGTACTGCACCCCGCGATGGACCATTTCTTCCTCGCGGTCGCGCTGCATCTCGAACTTGATCGTCGTGACCATAGTCGCCGCGAAGATCGTCATGAGTGCGACAAGCAGCAGCAGGAAGAGAAGAATGTAGCCTGCGTCCGGTCTTGCGGAAGCTTTTCGCCGTAAGTGAGTCGATAGAAGCATGGATACAGCACGTTCAGAATTTCAGTTCGGGACGTTATCCTGTGGTAAGCGGAATATTCTGCGGCGGACCGCTGTTGACCACGTCTTGAATCTCTACTGACGTGTTCGAAATCCGTATCACCTTGTAACGGCGGTCCACAATCTCACCTTCGCCCGCGACAAAAACATCCTCGTTCAGCTTGAGAAAAACTCTTTTCGGCTCGCCCGGTGAACTGGCAAAGCCGTAGAACTTCAGGGGAATGGGCGGAGCCTGCGGAACGGGCGGCGCCTGATAAATACCCTGATTCTCGCCTCCCGGCGCATCGGTGTGTCCCGTGGCGATTGGCTTCGGGATCTGCACATCGTCGGGCTGCGACACAAAAATGTTTCTTCCGTTGCCCTCATATTGCGTCTTCTCGCTCATCGCCAGCAGGTCGAGGCGCAACGTAGGATCAAGACTCTCGACCTTGGGTTTTTTCCCGGCTTTTAATCCCTTGGCTCCCGGTCGCGGCAGCGGAGTGTGGATCAACGATGGCGCGGCGGCCTGAGCACTGGAAGTCGGAGCCGAAGAACTGGTGAAAAACGGCAGAAGCTCGTACGCAAGGGCAATCACGGCCACAACACCCAGCGCCGCCGCCCACATCGCTTTTTTCTTGTTCTCCAGTCCCAGTTGCACTACGAGCCTACCTTCAAGTACGTTTCGAGCTTCACGCTCAGCTTTACCGGTCCTTGCGGATCTCCGCCGAGGGTCACACTGTTGATGATGAAAAACATGTCATCGCGTTCGACTGCATTAATAAACCGTGCCAGCGACGTGTAACTGCCGCCGAGGTTGTACTCCATCTGAATCGGTTGCAGGCCGACGGTAATCTCGTCCGCCGGTTTATAGGTTCCCTGTTCAATTCTCACGCCATTGGCGGAAGCCAGCTTGCCAATTTCCGTAAGGATCTGCGAATTCTGCGAAGGCAGTCGCTTCTGATAGAACTCGCTGATCTCATGACTGGCGAGATGAACCTTTTGCGGCAGATCCTTCAAGGGCGCAACCTGCCGCGTTTTTTGCGTCAGTTCCGCCTGCAACTGATTCAAATCCATGCGCCGCGTTTCCGCCGAGCCGATCAAAGGAGAAAAATAGAGCGCGGCTGCCAGCAGATCAATGCCCGCCATCACAACCAATGCGATCTTCAGGTCCTTACGAGTTTTGCGCAGATCGGGCATCAGGGCCTACTCCCCTTGGTTGCCGGCGGTTTCGGCTTCGCTGCACTCGCGGCCCTGCCGCTAGCCGGACTCTGCGCCGGTGCCGCAGCCATGTCGGGCACTCCTTCAGGAATGTAAATGGCCGAGAGTTCGACCTGCTCTGTATCCCCGGTTTGCGATTGGCTAGAGGCCTCTCGAATGATCTGAGTTTGCGCAAATCTGCGCGATTCTTCCATCCGGCGGGCCAATTCTATGGCACGGTCGCGTGAGTCACCGGCAACCGTCATCTTCAGCGCGAGTTCATTATCTTCATTTAGTTGCGGACTGATGGAAACAACATGCACTCGCGGTGGCATGACTTTCTCGAGATTTTCCAGAACTCGCGTCCAGGAAAAGGCCTTGCGCTCAATTAACTGATTCAAGAATTGCGATTCATCGCGCGTCGCGCGGTTTTCCGGGAGATTCAGGACTCTTTCGGCATCGGCACGCAGCTTATCGCGATCGTCGATCATGGTACGCGTCTGGCTCATGCTGAGACGGTCTTTGCGTGCGTTATTCCAACCGGTGACGTCGAGTGCCAGCAGAATGAGCGTCAGCAGTCCGAGCGCACCGACAGCGGTGCCCCAGCGCATCCAGAATTGCCGTGCATCTTCATACGGCTGGCTCGCGAGATTGATATCAATATGCATCTGTTAGTACTCAGTTGCCAGTACCCGGTACCCAGATTCCACTGGCAACTTGGTACTGGGTACTGACGACTGCAATTAAGAAACCAGTGCTCCCACTACTCCTGCCATTCTCCATTTCGGTACCGATCCGCCGGCCGAAGTTCCCAACTGCGCCGACGAGACAAGTTCCTGCACATCGGCTTCGGTTTGTGCGCGCAGCGCCGCTGCGGCCCCGCCCGATTCAGGCAGACCCGCGACGTAAATTCGCTCAATATTCAGGTGGTACGTGTCCTGAAAAAAGACGATCGAAGGATAGACTTCTTCCGCCAGTTGCTCGCCATTGATGGTCACGCCGCGCGCGTTCTCGAGCGTGCGAAATAGTTGCAACTGATCCTCATTGAGGATCGCAATGCTGGTGGTGTGGGCATCGACCTTGATCACCATCGTTGGCTTCTTACCGTCGGCCGCGCCGAGCGCAGCGAGCGTGGATGGAAGCACGATCCCTGGGGCGAATCCGGCGTCGCGAAATGCTGCTTCGTAATCTTCAATCACGCTTCCCAGAGCGACCGCAGCCACGACCTTCAATTCATCGCCTACCTTCTGCGCGTGATAAGAAACCTTCGCCTTCTCGACGTCAAAAGGCAGCGATTTCTTCAGGCGAAAGCGGACCACTCCGAGTGCCTCTTCGTGATCGGATGGCAGGGTATCGAATTCCACCAGCATCACTCGTACTGAGGCATCCGGCACGATGGCGATGACATCTTTCGATCGTCCAGCCACGCTGCCCAGCGCGTCTTCAATGCCGGAGCGGACAGCCTCCCGCTGGCGCAGGTTGTTTTCGACTAGATCCGGAACCACGCTGCCTGGAGCGAGTTCGCGCGCGGCGCTGGCCTCGAGTCCGGTCCCGTCATCGATCACACGTCCTGCCAGCACTCTGTCTGCAGAGATTTCGCACGCCAGCTTCGGCTTGGCTGTATTTGCAGTTGGGCTCATACCCGAGTACGCCGTTAGAGATACCTCTATAAATCAAAAACCGTCCCGCGCAGAATTGCAATAGCTGATGGGGCACTTGGAAGGTTTCGAGTTTCAGGTGTCTAGTCTCAAGTTCTGGAAGGCCCCATAGTTCGATTTTACGAACTTGAAACAGGAACCTAGAAACTTCTTATCGCATCGCCTCGATAAACGTGACTTTGTTGATCTCCTTCAGAGTGGTCATCCCCAGCCGCACTTTATCCAGTGCGGACTCGCGCAGGAACCGCATACCCTCTTCGCGCGCAGCACGCCGGATTTCCGAAGTTGGTTTCTTCCCCAGAATCATCTCGCGGATGCGGTCGCTCAAATCCAAAAGTTCGTGAATCGCGGTTCGTCCGCGGAAGCCGGTGCCCGCGCATTCGATGCAGCCCGGACCCTCGTAAAGCGGAACCTTGCCCCACTGCGCCGGGTCAAGACCGCTGGCCTCGAGTACTTCAGGCGCGTAGTGCACCTCGGTGCGGCACGAATCGCAAATCAAACGCACGAGCCGCTGTGCCAGGATGCAGTTCAATGCAGAAACAAAGTTGTAGGGCTCGACGCCCATGTTCAGGAATCGCCCGATCACGTCGACCACGTTGTTGGCGTGGACGGTGGTGAACACCAGGTGTCCAGTCAGGGCGGACTGAATCGCGATCTGGGCCGTCTCGGCGTCGCGGATTTCGCCGACCATGATCTTATCGGGGTCATGACGCAAAATGGAACGCAGTCCGCGCGCGAACGTCAGGCCTTTCTTCTCGTTGACCGGAATCTGCGTGATGCCGCGCAGCTGGTACTCGACCGGGTCTTCAATGGTGATGATCTTGTCTTCGTCGGTCTTGATCTCGTTGACGGCGGCGTAAAGCGTCGTGGTCTTACCGGAACCCGTCGGCCCAGTGACCAGCACCATTCCGTAGGGTTCTTTGATGTAGCGGCGGAAGCGGCGCAGATCGTCCTCATCAAATCCAACGACATCCAGCGTCAAACTCTTAAACTTCTCGCTCATCGACTCTTTGTCGAGCACACGGAGTACGGCGTCTTCGCCGTGAATCGAGGGCATAATCGAGACGCGGAAGTCGATGGCCCGGCCGTTATACTTCACCCGGAATCGGCCGTCCTGCGGCACGCGACGCTCAGAGATGTCGAGTTCGCTCATGACCTTGATACGAGAGATCACGGTCGAGTGATGTTCTTTGCCAATGGGCGGCATAGCCTGGGTCAGCACACCGTCGATGCGGAACTTGATGACAACCGAGTCGTCACGGGTTTCGATGTGAATATCAGAAGCGCGTCGCTGCAGCGCGGTAAAAATCGTGGTATCGACCAGACGGATGATCGGGCTGGTGTCGCCCGCCGCGGTCAATTTATCAATCGTCAGCGTCTCTTCGACGCCGGTGTTTTCGTCTTCGCGGATGATGGTGAAGCCTTCGCTGGCTTCTTCGAGCACGCGCTGCGACTGTTCGGTCTTCTTCAGGATGTCGGAGATCTGTTTGAGGGTGGAAACCTTGGTGACGATCCGCTGTTTGAGCAGCAGGCTGATCTCGTCGATCATCATCAGTTGGCTGGGATCCGCAATCGCGATGGCCAGTCTTCCGTCGGCTGTTTCTTCCAACGGGACGAAGTTGTAGCGGAACATCAGCTCGACTGGAATCTTCTTGAACAGCTCGTGATGTAGCTCGAATCCGCCCAGGTCAATAAACTCGCACCGGTAGCGTCGCGCGACGTCCTGCGCCCGTTCGAGATCGGTTACAGGATTGCCGGTCGGACTGATGGGCCCACCGTTCCCGCCGCCTACGAAAATCGACTTCTTATCTGCCGTTGCCATTCAATGAACCTTCAAAACCATTTTGTGATTGAGCGATCGCGTGATTGGGTGATTTCAAAACCTTCAAATCGATCCGGATTCAAATCGCTCAATCGTTCAATCACTAAATTCCTAATGCACTCCCAGCGTAAAGATCGGCAAGTACAGCGAGATCAACACGCCGCCAACAAAAATTGCCATGATGATGAGGATGATCGGCTCGATCAATGCCATCGAAGCTCCCAGCGCCGTCTGCACATCCTCTTCATAAAACTCCGCCACCGAGTTCAACATCTGCGGTAGCGCACCCGTCGACTCGCCAACCTCGATCATCTCTACGGCGAGCTCCGGGAAAATCTTCTGTTCTTCCAGACTGGGCGCCAGCCCCTGCCCCTCGCGCACTCTAATCCCGGCTCGCATAACACCTTTTAGGATGCGGCGGCTACTCATCGCGCCACCCGCTGTTTCCATTGCCGGGACTAACGGCAACCCGCCTTGCAGCAACGTCGAAAGCATCCGCGAAAAACTCGCCACCTGATGTTTCAGCCGGATATCGCCCAACAGAGGTGTACTCAATATCACCCTGTCGATGCGGTCCGCCCCGCGGTCGGTATCTTTCCAGCGCCAGAGCAGGAATATCGCTATTACCAGACCAACCGCCACAAACGGAGCGTATTTCTGCGCATTCTGCCCAACCGCCAGCATGAACACCGTAATCTCGGGTAGCTTGGCATCCAGACTGTTAAAGAGATCGGCAAACTTGGGTACAACGTAGGTGAACAGAAACGTCACCATGATCATCACGACCGTGACCAGAAGCGTCGGATAGATCAGCGAAACGAACAGCTTCTTGCGGAAGCTCATCGCCAGCCGCTGAAAGCTGATGTAACGCGTGAGCACCTCGTCGATGTTGCCGCTCTTCTCCCCCGCCATCAGCGTGGTCGTATAAATCTTCGGAATCATCCCCTGCGCCGCAAAGGCGTCCGAGAGCAACTCACCGCCCTTCACGCGCTCGCGCACGTTCTCAAGAATCTGTTTTAACTGCTGGTCCTTCTGGCGTTTGATCAGCAGTTCCAGCGAGTTCAAGATTGGCAAACCGGCGCGAATCAGCGTCAGGAACTGCTGGTTGAATACCAGGAAAGCATCCTGCTTCAGCTTCCTGCGCCGCCGGATCCCACCCGCCATCAACCCCTGCGGCTTGACCCAGTAGACCAGGTAACCCTGGGCCGAGAAGCGGTCACGCACCTCAGCTTCCGAGTAGCCCTGCTCGATGTGCTGCTGGACTCGCCCGCGATCATCCGCGATTTTGACTACAAATTCAGCCATTTCTGCTAGTTCTGACGCTTTCGGGGGAAGGAGGGCCTACCGCCAAGTCTACCATCCATCCTTACCATTCTAATCGCCCGGAGCCGCCGTCCAGCTCTCGGTAAGTACCGCAAGTAACCTCAGATTCTGTTATTCCGGTCGATGAAAACCTTCGCAACGGATAGAAACGGGTCGCCGCCGGGATCCTGCTTCTTCCGATGCCCAGTAACTATTGCCCCATCCCCGCTTCATCCACGATCTCGGTCCCAGCCGGAGCCTTGAAATCGAACCTGCGGTCAGAGATTGCCACATCTTCCTTCTGATCGGCGAACTGGTATTCGGTCGAAGCTCCGTCCACCCCTTGGACGATCAGCCTGGCGATGCGGTTTTCTGGCGTCACCTCAAGAACAATCTCACTGATCTCATCTGCCAGAGCGGTGGGAACACCCCGTAGCACCACGTCTGCGGGCGCCAGCGGTTGAATGTCAGTCGCAGCCGACAATCCTCGTAACTCCTTTTCCAGCTTTGTCTTGCCTAATAAAAATGCAAGTGGTGAGCGAACATCGTCCAGCTTTTTGGCCGATTCTTTCCGGGCCTGCCGGTCGTCTGGAACGTAAAACCACGCATCTTTCCCGTTGCTCACAAAGAGCTTCTCCCTTGGAGAACGGTATTCCCAGCGCATCTTGCCGGGTTTTTTCAACCAAAGGGTTCCCGACCCGCTTCGGTCCATGCCAGCCCCCCTGTAAACCTCGGTGAACTCAGCTTCCAGCGAGCGCAGATGGTTGTAATGGGCGTCCACCGCCGCGGCTACGGTTTTAACGTCTGCCGCCGAGGCGACGCTCCCGGTCATCAGCATCAGGCCCGCTGCCGTTAAGGACACCAGAAGCGCCAATCGCAATCCATGATTTCGATTTTCGATCAATTTTTGTTCACCTGAGTTGCCCGTCATCTCGATCGAGCAACCTCGACCAGGTCAGGAGGGAACACGGGGCTGGTTCCTTCGGGGGGACTCTGCTGCAAATTGTAAGCTGGAATGTTTGAACTTGTCATGCCGGAGCCGACGTGGTGAGGGACCGCACGGGAAAGCATCGGCGCAGTGGAATTTGCTCAGCGCAAGCATCGTAGGGCGATCCTTTCCACCAAAGATTCCCGTTTTGGAAGACTCTCAGAAAGAAAGCTCATTGTTGCTGGTGGCTCCTGCCCTTAATCTCCTAAACTATTTGCACTAGCAATTCCCATTACCCCAACACTGGCGGAGCTTTCGGGCTCCGCCATCTTTGTTTCGTTTCTTTTCGGGCACGCTCCTTCTCCTTCTTGTCGTGCGAACGCAGGTTGCATATCCGGAGTCCTAGCACGTTCGGGGGTTCACGGAAATATCGTGATACGATATAAATAGGGACGGGCATCTATCGTGAGTCATGTGGGCATCTTAATCATTAGGGAAATGGGGGAAACCGAATGCTGGGGATGAGGCTGGTGCGCCTGATCGAAGCGCACTCTGAGACGTTGTCGAGAGGGTTGGCGGAGCAAATCCGCAAGTCAGAGCGCACGTCCGACTTCCGGAAGATTCCGGGCGAGGCATTGCGACTGGCAGCAGTTGAGGTGTACCGCAACTTGGGCGAATGGCTGCTGCAGAAAACGGAGCAAGACATTGCCGAGAGGTTCAGGGCGGTCGCGCAGAGGCGGGCAGCCGAAGGAATAAGCCTCCATCAATTTGTTTGGGCGCTCATGCTCTCGCGGGAACATTTGTGGCACTTTTTACGGTATGAATCATTCGCCGACAACGTTGTGGCGCTGCATGGGGAGATGGAACTGCAGCAACTGCTGAACCAGTTTTTCGACCGCGCAGTTTACTACGCGGTTGTGGGATACGAAGAAGCGGGGCAGTGCGCTCCGAAGGGCGATCTGGACCGAGCCAGGGACTTGGCCATAGCGATTGGATTGGTAGAGGAGAAGCGAGCCGGCCTTCCTAGTTTGTAGAAGCCAAACCCAGGAACCGTCTCCGCGGGCTTAAGCGTTTTTTAACGATTTCTTAGAGGGCTTCCGATTTTATGCCTCCCGGCGGAGCTTTTGGGCTCCGCCATTTTTGTTTTGGGAATAGCTAGACCACCCAATTTCGACCCGTCGATTACCATCGGGCATCGCTCCAGCGTTAACCGCATTGACGAATTCGTAGCTCCGTCCGTACCCTGTAGTGTGACTTCGCAAACTTCAGAAATGTCTCGCCTGCGCGTCGCCGACGACATCACACAACTGGTCGGCGAAACTCCGATGTTGCAATTGAAGCGGTTGGTTCCTCCGGGATCGGCCGATGTCTTTGCCAAGCTTGAATACCTGAACCCCGGCGGCAGCGTGAAAGATCGCGCCGCGATCGGGATCATCAAGCGCGCCGAGCAAGAAGGAAAACTACTTCCCGGCGGTACCATCGTCGAAGCCACCGCCGGAAACACCGGCATCGGTCTGGCCCTGATCGGCGTGAATCGCGGGTACAAAGTTCGGCTGTTCGTGCCCGAAAACTTCTCTCAGGAAAAGATCATGATCATGCGTGCCCTCGGCGCGGAGGTCGAACGGACTCCCGAGGACGAGGGTATGACGGGCGCAATCAATCGGGCCAAGACTTTGGTGGCCAGCGATCCCAAGGCATTCATGGCCGGACAATTCGAAAACCTCGCCAATCCCGACTATCACTACGAGACCACGGCACGCGAGATGTTCGAGCAAGTCGACGGGCAAGCCGATGCCGTCGTGCTCGGCTGCGGCACCTCCGGTACGTTTTCCGGTGTGGCCCGCTACTTCAAAGAGAAACTGCCAAAAGTCCTGGCATTCGCCGTCGAGACCCAGGGATCGGTACTCGGCGGAGGAAAGCCGGGACCGCACAAAGTGGAGGGGATCGGCGCCAGCTTCATCCCTAAAACTTTCGACGCTTCCGTCTGTGACGAAGTCATGATGGTGACGGACGAAGAGGCCTTTAACATGGTGAAAGCCCTGGCTGCCCAGGAAGGCGTACTCGCCGGATCAAGCGGCGGCGCTGCGGTCGCAGCGTGTCTCAAGGTCGCCAAGAGGTTAGGCCCAGGAAAGCGCGTCTTGACCATTATTCCCGATTCCGCCGAACGCTATCTCTCCAAGAAAATCTTCGAAGGCGGATTGTAGAGTCTGATTCGACATGGCACGCATTACCGCGGCCAGAGTCTCGTATCAGGGCACGGCTTACAGCCGTGCCGCGAAACCATGAAACCAATCCGGCTTTAGCCGCCGCAGGATTCCACCGTCAGCAGAGTTTTTCAGAGAATTGTTCAGGCCCCAACCTCGCGAATATCATCTGTTGGGATCGGAGGCACACCAATGTTTCTGGCTCAAAGAATTTCGCTTCGCACTTTTCCTGCAATCTTCACGCTCATGACTGTGATCCTCTCCGCGTCTTTCTCGACGGCGCAGACAGTTGAACTCTCCATCGACGTCTCCAAACCCGGCGCCAAGATCGACCGCAACATTTTCGGACAGTTTGCCGAGCATCTCGGCCACGGCATTTATGAGGGCATATGGGTCGGTCCTGATTCCAAGATTCCCAATACGCGCGGGATCCGCAACGACGTAGTCTTCGCACTCAAGGCGTTGAAGGTACCCAACGTTCGCTGGCCTGGCGGCTGCTTCGCCGACGAATATCACTGGCGCAACGGCATTGGTCCTCAGCGGGTTGTGACGATCAACTCCAACTGGGGAGGTGTCATCGACCCGAATAGCTTCGGCACCCACGAGTTCATGGACTTCATCGACCAGATCGGCAGCGAGGCCTATGTGTCGGTCAATGTCGGTTCCGGTTCGCCGAAGGAAGCCGCCGACTGGCTGGAATATATGACAGCGGCGCAGCCGACGACTCTGGCGAAGCAGCGCGCGGCAAATGGCCATCCGGCGCCCTATAAGGTCCCCTATCTCGGCATCGGAAACGAAAGTTGGGATTGCGGCGGTAACATGACAGCCGACTACTATTTGAGCCAGTTCAAGATCTACAGCCGCTTCGTCCACAATTTCAATCCGGCTCAGAAGGACAACCAGCAGATGCTGAAAATCGCCGTCGGCCCCGGCGGCGGCGAACCTCGCTGGACCGACTGGACCGAAACCATCATGAAGGCGTACCAGCAACACACGTGGAGCTGGGACCTGAATGGCCTCTCGCTGCATTCCTACACGGTTGGGGGCAATTGGCCGCCTTCCTACGCTTCAGTCGGCTTTGGAGAGGAGGAGTACAGCAAGATCCTCAAGTCCACGCTCGACATGGATGCTCTAATCGCTAAGCATTCGACCATCATGGACAAGTACGATCCGCAGAAGAAGGTTGCGCTAGTGGTCGATGAATGGGGCGGATGGTATGCACCGTTGCCCGGCAGCAATCCGGGCTTTCTGGTCCAGCAAAATAGCCTGCGGGATGCCATCCTCGCTGCGCTGAATCTCAATATCTTCGCCCACCACGCCGACCGGGTGCGCATGGCCAACATCGCGCAGATGATTAACGTACTTCAGGCCATGATCATCACCGACAAAGAAAAAATGGTCCTGACCCCGACCTATTACGTATTCAAAATGTACGTGCCCTTCCAGGATGCCTCATTCCTGCCCGTCACCTTTGACGCCGGAACCTATACGCACGACAACATCACCCTGCCGCGCATCGACGCCATCGCCGCCAAAGATACGAACGGCAAGCTCTGGATCGAGATCACTAACGTTGATCCCAACCAGCCAGTTGAAATCGAGGCGAACCTTACGGGAATCACGGCTAGGTCTGCCTCCGGTCAAACGCTGACTGCATCCAAGGTCGACAGCGTCAACACATTTGAAACTCCCAACACTGTCGTACCGAAGTCCATTTCAGCGAAGGTCCAAGGCGGAAAGTTGGCTCTGAAACTGGAACCCAAATCGGTGACGGTCATCTCGATCGAGCAATGAGGGTCGAACCCCTGCGGAATTTTCGACGAGTGAAGGCACGATTTTTCAGCAGCTTTGGCTGATTCGGACGCGACCTTCATCAAAAACGAAGCGGGGGCCACTCTCCTCCCCTAAAGAAGAGTTCCCCGCTTCTCAGAGTCTCTCTCCCCTCAGAGAGGCTCCACGTTCAAGAGCCGTCAAGCTATCAGAACGACTTCTCAAAACGGACTCTACATCATAACTTTGCAGTTATGAATGCCACGATGGTGACATCGAATGGCTCGGGAATGTTAAGGGATTTTACTGATCCGGATCGTCGGAACGCGGAAACGTAGCGAAAGAAGAGCCAAAAACCCTTATCCGCAGGGCCCTCCCACACCACAGAGCAAACCACTGAGCGGAACGTGAGTGCACACGGGTGATAGGTTCATTGAATGAACTCAGGATGGTTATGAAAACGCGACGTGACCCTATCGTTCACCATTCCCAGGATATCGCTCCAGGGAAGAATGGGTAATACGGAAGCCATCCGCACGGGCTTTAAGAATGCGGATTAAACGACCGCTCGGGAGGCACAGCGTATGGATTGGGCCCTTTCCGCCCTCCCGAACTCGGTCTATCTCTTCTTGGCGTGGTTCTTGTTGTACTCGCTGTTCGCTTTGGCAGCTTTCTTAAAATCCTCGGGATGATTCATCGCCTCATTCCGAATCTCGGGGTGAGCAGCCAGTTCCTTGTCGAGTTCGGGATGCGTCGCCAGGTATTTCGGATCGTCGATGAGCTTCGGGTTTTTCGAGAGCTCCTGCCTTATCTCCGGATGGTGCGAGAGGTAGCTATCGGTTTTATTGAGATCGGCGTGGTCGCGTCCAAGCGTGCTGCGATCCGCGCGATTGACCACCGAAGCGGGATTGGCGGCAGCAGCCTTCTGCAGACCCGGGTGGTTATTCATATAGTTGTGCAATTCCGGGTGCTTCGCGAGCCAAGTTGGATCGTTCACCAGTGACGGATTGTTATGTAGCTCCTTGGCAACTGCCGGGTGATTGGTCAAGTAGTTGTCTACCTGGGTCGTCTCTTCGTGGCTTGGTTGCGGCTCCGGGGTGGCCGTAGAAGTCTGGGCCATGCTGGCGCAATTCCAAATAGCCATACCAATCACGACCGCAAAGGCAATGCTAAACGGGTGTTTCGATTGAGATTGCAACATGGTGGCCTCCTGCAAGATCGGGTAGTCATTTTGCCCAACGTGGAAACCCATGTCAAAATCAGAAGTTGCGGACCGTAAACTGAGTGCGGGTCGCATCGATCCAAATCTGGAGTGCTGAAAGATGTTGCGTCATTTCCGTAAAATCCGCCTCTGATCGATACTGGACACTCACGTCCAGCTCTGGACGGTTCCCTCGAATCCCGCTAAACCGGAGCGTTGCAGCCACAAGCACTTCTATGCGCGCCGTCTGGACCCTCGCATGCTGTGCTTCTCTCCAAACTCCGAGGTGAGGTGTCGAGGATGAGGAAAACTGAGCGAGTGCGTCAGGTAGTTGCGTCTCCGCCGGGAGCGGAGGATCTCAGACAACAGGCGGAGAAAGGTTGGAAGCTGGTGGCCTTGGAGTGGGAGCGGGAGATTGAAACGGCTGAGGACCAGCTGCCCGGCGACGTTCCCTTCGGGCTACAGATCGCGGTGAGTGAGACCCCGCGGTTGGAAGAAAATCCAGCGGAACGTGAACTTCTGTTTCAACTGATGGAATTGATCGTTCAAGAAGGTTCGTACGCCCGTATTGCCGACGAAATGAATCGCCGCGGATTCCGTACGCGCCAGGGTGCGAAGTGGAGTCCGGTGTCGGTCTTCGAAATGCTGCCGCGGCTGATCGAGGTTGGCCCACACGTCTTTCAAAGCCCGGACTGGCAAAAACGCAGGCAGCATCTCACCGAAGGCAGCTTGCGCCCGCTCGGAAGGTAATCGTGTTTCAGTACGGAAAGGATGGAGCAGCTGGTGACGCCGCGGCAGCGTGAACGTCCGCACGGTGCTTTAGGTGATTGCCATGTTCGCTGCGGACCAACTGCTGACAAAGTTTCCCAGCCGGTCCATCGCGTCGGGAAATCTGGCGGTCGTAGCGGCGAACCCAAGCCTGAAGTGCGAGGGGGCATCGAAACAATCCCCAGGCGCCAGCAGGATACCTTCTTCCGCAGCGGCTTGGCAGAAGGCACGACTGTTCTCTCCACTTAGAAGCCAGGGAAAGGCGGTCATGCCGCCACGGGGACGAACCCAGCCGAGTCTATCTCGATGCTTGGCCATAAAGCCCTCAAGCAGTCGAAGATTGTGCGCTGCGATTTGCTGCGTTTTCCCGAGCACGGCGTCGCGGTGGCGCATCGCGATTTCCGCCAGCATTTCTCCGGCAGTATTGTTGCAGATCGAGAAATATGCGCGCGCATTCCAGTATTGCTCGCGGCGCTTGGCGTCGTGTTCGATCATCCAACCGGCCCGCACTCCGGATAATGGAAAGGCCTTCGAGAAATCATGGATGACCGTGGCGTGCGGCAGACGGGCCGCCGATTTTGCTGGGCGTTCATGATAGATAGGGTGGTAGACCTCATCGCTAATCAGTTGAATTCCTCGCGATGAGGTGAACTCATGCAAGTTGTCCATGTCCTGATCATTCAGCGTCGCGCCAGTGGGATTGTGCGGACTGTTGACCAGGACCAGCTTGGTGTTTTTATCCGCCAGTTTCTTGATCTCGTCGATATCGATGCGGAACTCGTTCTCCCTCCGAAGAGCATAGTGGCGGGTCTCGATGCGAAGCGATTCGGGAAGCGCGGAAAATGTCGTGAAGCCCGGGTTCGGCAGAACGACGTTGGCACCAGGCTCCGCGGCCAGCCACATCAGAATCAGCAGCGCCTCAGAGGCACCGGTTAAGACTTGTACGCAGTCAATGGTTACGCCGTGCATCTCGGCGATTGCTGCCCGTAAAGCCTCAGCTCCTGCTGGGCGGCTGTACACGAGGTTGTGAGTCAAGAAGCGGTCTCGCTCTTCCTCAGTGCCGAGGCTCAGGATCTCATTCAGAGTCCAGCCCGGGCCGGTACTCGCGGCCAGATTAAATTCGATATCGTGTTCGTACGCATCCAGCCACATGTCGAGCAGGAAGGGCTTCAATCGCATATTCTCCTCCGAGCATTGGATCAGATGATTATTAGCCTAGCCTCAAAATCTTTCTGGCCGCAGACGGGCAACGCTTTCGTTGACTTGCCCCGCCTCTCGCCCTAATAATTCGGTTCTGGATTATCGATCTGAAGGGCCACACTCTCGTCGTAGAAAACTGACGACGCTATCAAGAGGATACTTATGCCAAATTTACCTTTCCTTCGTAGAGGCGCAATGACTGCTCTCGTCTGCGTATGCATCGCCCTGAACACAACGGCGGTTGCGCAAAAATCACATGGGCCCGCGCCCGTACCCATGCCTACGCCAGTTGTTGTACCCGCAGACACGCTCTACCCCGGGACGATCTCGCTGTTCGTAGACGCCAGTGACGTCTCCCGTCGTGTGCTGAAGGTGCATGAGACGATCCCGGTCAAGAGCCGCGAAGTTACGCTGCTTTTCCCGGAATGGCTTCCCGGGACGCACTCGCCTTCGAATCCAATCGAAGCGTTTGCCGGCCTGGTCGTCACCGCGAATGGGAAACGCATTTCGTGGGTGCGTGACAGCGTCGACATGTACGCCTTTCACGTCGAAACGCCGCAGGATGCGACCTCTCTGGATGTGAACTTCGAGTATGTCGGCCCGATGGACCCGAAACGAGGACGCATCTCCTCGACGTTCGCCGACATCACCTGGAACAGTGTCCTTCTGTATCCTGCCGGGCACTTCTCCCGCGACATCAAGTTCGAAACCTCTCTAGTCTTGCCCGAAGGGTGGAAATTCGCTTCCTCTCTCGATGTGAAATCTCAGAACGGCAATCAGATTCAGTTCAAAGAAACTACGCTCAACACGCTCATCGACGCGCCTCTGTACGCGGGAACCAACTTCAAACGCGTCGACCTCTCCTCTGGTCCGGACAATCCCGTGTACCTCGATGTGTTTGCCGACAAGCCCGCCGACCTCGAGATCAGCCCGGAAGAGCTGCAGTTCCACAAGAATCTGGTCATCGAAGCGCAAAAGCTTTTCAAGTCGCACCACTACGACCACTACGATTTTCTGTTTTCCGTTAGCGACATTGTGAGCGGGAAAGGCCTGGAGCATCATCAATCCAGTGAAGACGGATCTCGCGCCAACTACTTCACCGACTGGGGCGCCGGAGTGGGCGGACGCGCTCTTCTGCCGCATGAATACACGCATTCGTGGAATGGCAAGTTCCGCCGCCCCGCTGACCTGTGGACGCCTAACTTCAACGTGCCCATGCGCAACAGCCTGCTATGGGTCTATGAGGGCCTGACCGACTACTACGGCAACGTGCTCACTGCGCGCTCCGGCATGCGTACTCCGGAACAGGCTCGTGACGTATGGGCGCAAATTGGCGCGAACTTCGAAATCAGTCCCGGACGCAACTGGCGTTCGTTGGAAGACACCACGAACGAACCTATCGTCTCGTCTCATGGTGCTGCCCAAAATCCCTGGCCGAGCTGGACGCGTTCCTACGATTACTATCCGGAGTCAGACCTGATCTGGCTCGACGCCGACACCAAGATCCGCGAGCTGAGCGGTGGAAAAAAGTCTCTCGACGATTTCGCAAAGCTCTTTTATGGAATCGACAATGGGAGCTACATTACCGTCAGTTACACGCTCGATGACATCGAGAAAGCCTTGAATACCGTCCAGCCTTACGATTGGGCAGAATTTTTCCGTACGCGTGTCTATGATGTCAGCCCGAGCGTGCCGGAGAACGGTTTCAGCCAAGGCGGCTATCGACTGGTATACAACGATCACGAACCGGATTGGCTGAAGAAGGGAGACCCGACCCGCCCCACGAGTTTTGCTATGTCCCTGGGCTTCTCGGCCAAACCCGATGGCGGCTTGGAAAGCGTTTGGTGGGACAGTCCTGCCTTCAAAGCCGGCATCACGCCCGATATGCAATTGCAAGCCGTCAACGATCAGAAATACACCGCTGCGGTGTTGCGCGAGGCCATCGTGGCGGCGGAGCAATCGAAAGAACCGATCAAGCTCCTGCTGAAGCGTGGCGACGCATTTGTCACTGTTTCTCTGGATTACCACGGCGGAATGCGCTACCCGCATCTTGAGAAGGTCGAGTCAACGCCAGATCGCCTGGATGCGATCTTGTCGCCGGCCGAGTAAAGAAATCAAGACCTGATCGCAATCTCCAATTGCTAAATCGACGGAGCATCCACGGCCTTCAAGGTACGCGATAGCGCTATTATCACGCCTTTAGCTGATGGACAGCGGTGACCACGTATAGAATTGACAGATACCGGAGGCGAATCGCGATGCCAGCAGAGAACAAACCCAAGCCCGAGCAGGATACGGCGCAGGCAGCGGCTCATATTGCAAGCGCTCACCAGATTCTGAAAGCGCTGCAAGAGAAGATCGGAGAGCACCCGGAAATCGGCGCCGCTATTACGAAACTGGAGATGGCATTGAATGATCTCGCGGTGCAGACTGGCGGGCTGTGGTAGCCGCGATCGTCCGCAGAATTCCAAAAAAGAATCCATGAAAGCCACGAAGACCCTAGGTTTTGCCACCCGTGCCATCCACTCAGGACAAGAACCTGACCCGCTCACCGGCGCGGTCACCGTCCCGATTTATCCCACATCAACTTACGTGCAGCAAGGAATCGGCGAGAATAAAGGATACGAATATTCCCGAGTATCGAACCCGACCCGCGACCGTCTCGAACAAAATCTTGCGGCGCTTGAAGGCGGAGTCGCGGCGCGTGTCTTTGCCAGCGGCATGGCAGCGATCAATGCCATCGTCAGCATGCTGCACTCCGGTGATCACGTGGTTTGCGGCAACGACCTCTACGGTGGAACGCCGCGTCTCTTTAATCAGGTGATCTCGAACTTCGGACTCGAGTTCTCTTACATCGACACGTCCGAAGCAAGGAATGTTGAGCGTGCCATCCGCAAGAACACGCGCATGGTGCACGTAGAGACGCCGACGAATCCGCTGATGCAGATCAGCGATCTGAAAGCGATCAGCACCATTTGCCGCCGCAAGAAAGTATGGCTCGTTGTCGATAACACCTTCATGTCTCCGTATTTTCAGCAACCCCTCGCATTGGGAGCGGACATGGTCGTGCACTCGACCACAAAGTTCCTTAATGGCCACAGCGACGGTCTTGGCGGCGTTGTTGTTTGTTCGAAGCAAGAGCACGCGGATAAGCTAGCTTTCCTGCAGAAATGCGCGGGCGCGATTCTTTCCCCGTTCGAATGCTGGCTGATTTTGCGCGGAGTCAAGACCCTCGCCGCACGCATGGAAATTCACGATCGCAGCGGGCGCATCGTCGCGAGCTTTCTTTCCAAGCACAAGAAGGTCAAGGCCGTGTTCTATCCCGGACTCAACGATCATCCGCAGCACGCGCTGGCTCGACGCCAGATGAGCGGCTTCGGGGCGATGATCAGCTTCGAAACCGGATCGCTAAAGAACGCCAACAAGATGCTGAAGAAAGTCCGCATCTGCTCGCTCGGCGAATCGCTCGGCGGGGTCGAGACGCTCATCTCGCATCCCGCAACCATGACGCACGCGGCGCTGGGTGAGAAGGGCCGCCGGGCGCTCGGCATTACCGATGGCTTGGTTCGAATCTCTGTCGGAATCGAGGACGTCGAGGACATTCTCGACGACCTGGATCAGGCACTCTCCGCTATATGATCGATCCTTTTCGCCTTGAGGAGTGCCTTGTTGCCTTCCGAGCACTTTGCCCCTGGGTCGGCAATGCGGGCCTGCTCGGCATGACAAACACATTGGTTCTTCCTGTTGCTCAACTGGCCGCCGATTCGGCAAGCCATGCGAGGTATTCGGTACTGCCGTCATCGATGGCAATGGAAATGCATTCCGGAAGCTCGTAGGAGTGCAATGCGCGAATCGCATCGCGCACACTCGGGAATTGTTCGCTCGTCGTTTTGATCACCAGCAACCATTCATCGTGCGATTCCACCTTACCCTGCCAGCGGTAAACCGACAGGACGTGCGGAACTATGTTCACGCATGCGGCCAACTGGTTTTCGACGAGATGATGGGCGATTTTGTGTGCTTCATCTTTCGAGCCCGAAGTGGTGAGGACGATTCGCTTGTCAGTCATATAAAATCAGCCGTTCGGTTTCTGGAAGTTTGCGAAAAGGATTCGGGTGGAGCTAGATAATGCTAACGCAAATCAAGTTTGGAACGTCCGGCTGGCGAGCCGTGATGGCAGAGGAGTTTACCTTCATCAATGTGCAACGTGCTATTCGCGGGATCGCGCGCTATGTAGCATCGCAGAAACCAAAGGGCGCGCGCATCATCGTAGGACGCGATCCCCGCTTTCTAGGTGAGACTTTCTGCTCAATGGCGGCGGAAATCCTTTCCGCGCACGGCATCACTTCTCTGATCGTGCCCGAAGCGGCACCAACACCAGCTTTCTCCTATGCCGTAATCTCAAACCAGGCCGATGGAGTGATCAACTTTACAGCATCGCACAATCCACCGGAATACAACGGCATCAAGTTTTCCACTCCGGATGGATGTCCGGCTCTGCCCGAGGTAACCAGGAAGATCGAAGCTGAAATCGTGGCGGCCGATACTGTGCCCTCGGCCAAGAACGGTTCGGCTATGGGATCTCGAGAGCCTCTCGATCCCAAGCCCGCTTATTTGAAACGGCTCGCCGAGATCGTGGATCTCAACGCCATCAAGAAAGCGGGACTAAAGGTTATATTCGATCCTATGTGGGGAGCTGCGCGAGGATACTCCGACGAACTCCTGCATGAAGCGGGTGTTCAAGTTGCGACCGTGCACGATTACCGTGATGTGCTGTTTGGCGGACATGCTCCCGAACCAGACGATCATCTGCTGGAGGATCTGCGCAAGAAGATGCGAGAGACGGGCGCGCAGATTGGCATCGCGACCGACGGCGATGCCGATCGTTTCGGCATCGTTGATGCGGATGGAACCTTCTTGCAGCCGAACTACGTCATCGCCGTGCTGTTCGATTATCTCGTTGAGAGTCGCGGCTGGAAGAACGGAGTCGCGAAGTCGGTTGCTACGACCAACCTGATCAATGCACTGGCGCAACACCACGGAGTCCAGCTATATGAGACTCCGGTTGGATTCAAATACATCGGGGAGCTGATCATGCAGGACAAGATCGCGATCGGAGGAGAGGAAAGCGCTGGCTTGTCGATCCGGCATCACGTTCCCGAGAAAGATGGGGTGCTTGCCGGCCTGTTGTGCTGCGAGGCAGTGGCGCGTCGAGGGAAGTCTCTTGGCGAGCAGTTGAAGGCCATCAGTAATCAAGTTGGTTCCTTCTTCCCGCAGCGGGAGAACTTCCGATTGACCCCGGAGGTCAAAACGAAGTTCACTGACAAGTTGAGGTCCGATCCGCGCGATTTCTGCGGCCGGGCGGTGAAGGAAGTGGTGCGCACCGACGGATTGAAGCTGCTGTTCGACGACGGGTCGTGGGTCTGCTATCGCCTGTCAGGAACAGAGCCCGTGGTGCGTGTCTACACGGAAGCACGAAGCGACAGAGGTCTCGAAACGCTGAGCACTGCCGCGAAGAACTGGATCTTTGAATAAAGGTGTGTCGGTGAAGCGCTTTTCGATGATCTCTCGATCTTCAGGTCCGCGATTCCCACGTCCCGAGGACGGCCTGCGCGCCATGATGGAACGCGCGCCGCAGGCCGAGGCCTTCGCCGCTTCGTGGATCGAGCGCATGCGCCCAGCCGCTTTGCAGGTCTACTTTTTGCGGAGACGCATCGCGACCGTAGCGGTGATTGTGCTCGCCGCTTCTCTATTTGTTCACGTGATGTTCGGCGATAACGGGATGGTCGTGTACAAGCAGAAGCGCTCGGAGTACCAGCAACTGCGCAAGCAAATTGTGCGCGTGCAGCAAGATAATGATTACTACACGCGACAGATTCAGGGATTGAAGTCTGATCAGACCGCGATTGAAAAAGAGGCCCGCGAGCAACTGGGATATGCAAAACCGGGCGAGTACGTCTACGTCCCGCCCAAGCCTGCGCCCGCCCCCGCCAATCACTCGGCGAAAAAGTAGTCTTAATCTTTGCCCGACATGCAGCTTCCAGTGACCGTCGGGCGGTCGATTGACAACCCAACTCAAAGGTCGTGGTATATTTCCCCAGCCTCACTTCAAGACCAGCAGGGCAGTTGTTCTTTGAGGATGACTGCGCCTTCGCTTTGCGGGTTTGGGGCCGCAACTGCAATTCCAAAAGGAGAAACCGGCCATGAGAAAAGTTCTAGCGATCTGTCTGGCGTTTTGTTTCGTATGCGCTTTGTCGGCGATGGCATTCGACGACATGGGGAAAAGCACAACGGTCAAAGGTTGGGTGACGGATGACAAGTGTGGTGCCAAGGGTGCGAACGAGAAGGCTGAGGCATGCACCAAGAAGTGCCTGGCTGCGGGCGCGAAAATGGTCGTTGTCACCGACGGCGATCAAAAAGTGTTGATGGTCGATAATCCCGATGCACTGAAAGGCCATGAAGGCCACCACGTCGCAGTGACGGGGACCATGAAGGGTGATTCGATCCACGTCGACAGCGCAAAGATGCTGTAATTTCTTGAGGAGGGCCGCCGGTTTCGTTGGAAATCTGCGGCCTTCTGCTTTTACACTTGTTTTCTGTTTTGTGCGGCAGAGGTAGAGTTGAGTTTCATCCGCTCAATCGCGCAGCTTAGCATCCTGCTCTCTGCGGTGTGGAGTCTAAGCGGATGCGGAAGTGGAAGTAGCACACCAACGAAATCAACTTCGGGCTGTACACCAGCAGCGTCCTCCGATTCTCCACCAAACAGTCTGGCTAAGGTCGTCGATCCAATCATCACCCAGGAAATGCAGTCTCGAGGACTTGCGGGTGTCTCGGTCGCGGTCGCAAAGAATGGATCGATTCTCTATAGCCAGGGATACGGATACGCCAACCTGGCAACGTGTACCCCGGTCCAGACTTCAACAAAGTTTCAGATCGGTTCGGTCACGAAACAGTTCACAGCCGCAGCTGTACTCCAGCTTCAGAATTTGGGGAAACTCAACATCGACGATTCCCTCAGTGTTTATCTGTCGAGCTACAGCTTCGACTCCAGAATCACTCTCCGTATGCTGCTGACTCAAACCTCCGGATTACAGGACTACCTGAACTTTCCCATTGCGAATTCGTGGATCGGCGGTGTCTCGGAGGCAACCGTTCTCACCCAGATTGCACGAGCGCGTTTGATATTCACGCCGGGTCAGTACTACGCCTACAGCAACAGTAACTATTTCATCCTGGGATCGGTGATCGAAGCCGTAAGCTCCCAGAGCTATGCAAGCTACCTGGCGTCGAACATCTTTCAGCCGCTCGGTCTCAGCAGCACATCTTACTTGCAGCCCGACGGAGCCGCGCTAGGCGTTGGAATAGTTCCGGATCCGTCGCTCTTTTTCTCGGCTGGAGCACTGTGGTCAAACGTGCAGGATCTGGCGACTTGGGATGCCGCTCTGCTCAGTGGGAAGGTGATCCCATTACCTCTATTCGATGTGATGGTGACGCCGTCGCGCGTGCCGAACTATCCACAAGGAGGACCGACCGACTATGCGATGGGCTGGGTCCAAGATACCGAGGTCGGTCACCCTTTCATTTGGCACAACGGCGAAACATATTCGTACACGTCAATCAACGGCATGTTTCTCGATGATGGCTTTTCGGTGGCCGTGCTCACGAACAAGGCTGCAAGAGAGGGCACGCCGTTTCTCGGCCTCGAAGAACAGATCATGCAAGCGGTCTGTACGACGACCGCCACGGCCGCGGATTGCTGAGGCTAATCATCCCGAATAATCTAGCGGATTACGCCTTCGAGCGGCGAACTCGCAGTGGCATAGAGCTTCTTCGGCATGCGACCGGACACGTACGCTTGCCGTCCTGCGATGACGGCGTGCTTCATGGCTTCGGCCATCAGCACCGGATCCTGTGCATTGGCGATGCCGGTGTTCATTAAGACCGCGTCAGCCCCGAGTTCCATCGCGATCGTCGCATCCGAGGCCGTGCCAACCCCTGCGTCCACAATCAGAGGCACGCCGCTGATCATTTCCCGCAAGATACGAATATGCGCTACGTTCTGAATCCCCATGCCACTGCCGATCGGGGCTCCCAAAGGCATGATGGTCGCAGCTCCGGCATCGATCAGGCGCTTCGCAAACACGATGTCGTCCGAGGTGTAAGGAAGAACTGTGAATCCCTCTTTGACCAGAATGCGGGTAGCCTCGAGCGTGGCCTGAACGTCGGGATAGAGCGTTGCCTGGTCTCCGATGACTTCCAGTTTCACCCAGTCCGAGAGTCCAACTTCGCGTCCGAGGCGCGCGGCTCGGATCGCCTCGTCGGCGGTGTAGCAGCCCGCTGTATTTGGAAGCAAAAAGTATTTCTTCGGATCGATGAAATCAAGCAGCGACTCCTTGCTGCGATCCAGATTGACGCGTCGCACTGCAACTGTGACCATCTCTGCGCCACTGGCTTCGAGTGCTCGCGCAGTCTCTTGAAACGATTTGTATTTTCCCGTGCCAACAATGAGCCGGGAGCGAAAGGAACGTCCGGCGATGATTAATGAGTCCGACATGCAGATATTGTAATGAAAACGCGGACGCGTCGTGATGGAAAGCGGGTTCCAGTCTTTGGCCGGCGTAGAATCGTCCTTAGGGGATGTTTGCTGTTGAGTTGTCCTGCCGGGAGATGAGATGAATGATGAGGCGGTAGACATGCTGAAATCCTTTCGGGCCTTTCTGAAGGAAGTCGAGGCGGGAGCGGTCATCCCGGAAGTGGACGAGCACGACCTCAAATGTCTTCATCAGCTTTGTGTCGAGCGAGCGAAACGATATTGCGGGAAGGATGGCGTAATTAGCGTCGAGTCGACGGCGCGAGCCTGCAGTCCGGGAGCAAACGTCCCCGCTGTGTGGCTGCGCCATACGCAATTACGGACCCTGTACAGGCAAGGGCTTCTTAGCGAATGGCAGTGCGGAACTACGCTCGATGACACGGTATTTCGGGTCGCGGCGAAGGTTCCCATGAGAGGTGCTGATCTGGATCAGGAGTCGTTTCTTCGCCAGCTACGCGAGCAAGTCGTTGCTCCCCATCGTTAGCGCCGGCTAGGGCGCGGCGGTGGCTTCCGCCTGGGCGTAAAGGTCGTCAATCTGTTTTTTGTAGCGTTCTTCGATCACCCTTCGACGCAGCTTGAGAGTCGGCGTGAGGGCTCCGTTGCCGATGGTGAATTCGTCTTCCACCACCATCACACGCTTCAGTTTTTCGAAGCGGGCAAGATTCTGATTGATCGCTTCCACAACTTCTTCGTAGAGACTCTGCACTTTCGGGTTGGCCACCAGATCCGCACGCGTTTGGAAGGTAACGTTGTTTGTGCGTGCCCATTCTTCAAGGACTGCGAAGTTGGGTGAAATCATCACAGCAGGAAACTTACGGCGATCGCCGAGGATTGCAGGAACTCCGACGTACGGACTCAACTTAAGCGCATTCTCGATGGGCTGCGGGGCAATGAATTTGCCGCCGGATGTTTTGATCAAATCTTTTTTGCGGTCGGTGACCGAGAGGTACCCGTCGGCATCGACGTTTCCTATGTCACCGGTCTTAAACCAACCGTCTTCCAAGGCGGCTTTCGTCTCTTCGGGACGGTTCCAATAGCCCTTGAACACCGACGGACCCCGGACAAGAATTTCTCCGTCTTCGGCGATACGCACTTCAATATTCGACAAGATCTTGCCCACGGTGCCGATGCGATGATTGACGGGCGTGTTGACAGCGATCACCGGAGAAGTCTCGGTGAGTCCGTACCCTTCGTGAATGCGGATCCCAACGGTGGCGTACCATTCGGCCAGTTCGCGTCCTAATGGCGCGCCACCGGAGATGAAAGTTTCGACCTTCCCCCCCATGCCCGCGCGAATCTTCGAGAACACCAGTTTGTTGGCCAGCTTCCATGCGCTTGACGTAGGAGTCCGCCCGACGAGAATCTCGGGCTTATGCTTTTTCCCAACTGATAAAGCCCAACTAAAAATCGTGTGTTTCGGAAATCCTTTGGCCTTTTGAAGCGCCTGCGCATAAATCTTCTCGTAAACTCTCGGAACCGCCACGAAAAGTGAGGGCTTCACCTCTAGCAGCGCTTCGGGCAGGCGCTCAATAAACGGACAGTAGGCCAGTGTCACCCCGTGATACAGCATGGAGAAATCCACGTGCCGGGCGGTGATGTGGCAGAGGGGCAGGAAAGAAACGCTTGTCATACCAGGGCGCATGTCAAAGCCGAGCAGTGAGCACTGGATATTCGAAACGATGTTGCCGTGCGTCAACATCGCACCTTTAGATGTCCCTGTAGTTCCCGAGGTGTAGACAATGGTCGCGAGATCGTCGGCCGCGATCGAGCGCGCCCCTGCTTCCAGTTCCGGACCGAGATCGTCCGCGCCCTGCATGGTGATCTGGCGCATTGTCACGCACTTTCCTTTGAATGGTGCGAGGTCGCCGCTGAACTCGATCGAATCCATGACAACGACTTTTTCGAGCCGGGTCTGGTTGAGTACGGCCAGCACTTTGTGCAGTTGCTGGTCCGAGGAAACAAAGATCATGCGGCAGCCGGAGTCGCTTAGAACGAATGCCGTTTGCTCTTCCGTCAGTGTCGTGTAGAGAGGAACGGTCACCGATCCGAGCAGCAAACTGGCCATGTCAACCGTCGACCACTCGGGACGGTTCTCGCTCAGAATGGCGATGCGATCTCCACGACGAATTCCCCAGGAGTGCAACGCGCGGGCGACCTGGGCGACATTCTGTCCGAACTGGCGAGAACTGATCGGCTGCCATTTTCCGGCCTCACGATACAGTTGCATGCGGTCGAGACTGCGTTCGACGGTGGCGAAAAAGATATCGTTCAGGGTGGCAATACTCATCGCGTCGTTCCGGCCCCGGCCAAAACCTCTGCGGACTTGATACCGTGAAATGTAATGGTTTCCCGTCCGTTTCGGCAATGTGAAACGCGGTTCAGCGGGTACTGAGGTGCCCTCATGTTTACGCCGGCTGGGAAAAGCGGGTATTCTGGAAATACTCCCGTGGGGGGAGTTCAACATGCAGAAAAGACTTTCAGGCTTGCTGGCCGCCGGACTGGTCATGGCCGGCATGCTCGCGATGTCTGGCCCGGTCTCTGCCCAGACTAAGGAGAGCTCCAAGATGCCCAAAGTAGGCGATGTGGCTCCGGATTTCACGTTGAAGTACTTCGACGGCACCGATTTGAAGGATGTGAAGCTGAGCGACTACCACGGCAAGAAAAACGTTGTGCTGGCGTTTTATATCTTTGCTTTTACCGGTGGTTGAACGCAGCAGATGAAAAACTTCCAGGCGAATTTGAAGACCCTGGAAGCTTCCGACACCCAGGTCCTGGGTGTGAGTATGGATAGCGCCTTCGCCAATAAAGCCTTCGCCGACCAAATTGGAGTTACCTTCCCGCTGCTCAGCGACTGGGGCGGCAAAGTCACCCGCGAGTACGGAATCTACAAAGACGAATATCAGGCCCCACGCCGCGTGAACTTCCTGGTTGGAAAAGATGGGAAGATCATCGAGGAACAGGTGGATAAAGACGCGATCGATCCGAAGAAGATCGTGGACACCTGTTCGCGCCCGAAGATGAAAGAGTAGATTCACCGCATTCACTCTGTGTCCCCTGTGGTGGATTTCAACCACAGGGGACAGAGGTAGAAGTCTGAACTACCTACCTTCTCTCGGTAACACTGCAGAAATCCTTTTGGCGCCAAGACTTGCAGACTGCGAACCTTCCAGTGACGCGCCAGCTTACAACCCCCGGAAACTAAACCGTCTCTATCGGGTTTAACGGGATGTGGGTAATATCAACGTGTTCCGCACTTCGAGGGCTTCGAGGCGAGATATGAAGACACAAAAGATGTGGGCCTGGATAGTTCTTCTCGCAGGCTTTGCATTTGTTCTGCAGCTCTCAACATTAGCCAAGGCACAAGACGACGAGCAGGGACAAGACCAGGATCAGGGGCAAAGTCAAGAGCAAGATCCTCCCGCGCGCGTAGCGCGGCTGAACTTCTCGCAGGGTTCCGTGTCGTTCCGGCCAGCTGGCGAAAATGATTGGGTGACGGCCGTGCCGAATCGTCCTATGGTGACCGGCGACGATCTTTGGGCGGATGAGAATTCGCGGGCTGAAGTTCACATAGGATCAGCTGCGATACGGTTGGGAGCGCAGACCGGCATTACTTTTTTGACGCTGGACGACACCACCACGCAGATTCGTTTGGCGCAGGGCTCAATGATCGTGCGCGTGCGTCACGTTGACGATGACGACACGTATGAGATCGACACTCCCAATATTGCATTCACGATTCTGCAGCAGGGCGAGTATCGAGTTGACGTGAGCCAGGACGGAAGCCGTAGCGTGGTCACCGCTTGGCATGGCCGCGGTCATGTCACCGGTGGAGGATTCTCGTACAACGTGCTCGCCGGGCAATCCGCAACATTCAATGGAAGTCAGGATCACCTTGATTACGACCTCGGCCAGGTTGCGGACCGCGATGATTTCGATGATTGGGCCTTCGATCGGGATGATCGCGAAGACCGTGCCGACTCGGCGAACTATGTTTCGCGCGAGATGACTGGATACGAAGACCTGGATGAGAATGGCGACTGGAGCTATGTAGCGGGCTACGGGCCCTGCTGGCGGCCTCGTGCCGTCGTCGTGGGATGGGCTCCGTATCGTTACGGTCACTGGGCCTACGTTGGGCCGTGGGGATGGACCTGGGTCGAAGATGAGCCCTGGGGATTCGCGCCGTTCCACTACGGACGTTGGGCGTTTGTAAGCAACGGGTGGTTCTGGGTGCCAGGCCCTGTGGTCGTTCGGCCGGTGTGGGCGCCGGCGCTGGTTGCCTTCGTGGGCGGCGGCCCGGGTTTCCACTTTGCAGCGGGCGTTGGCGTGGGATGGTTTCCGCTGGCGCCGGGAGAAGTCTATGTTCCCGGCTACCACGTCAGTCGTACATACGTGAACAACATCAACATTACGAATACAACCGTGAATGTCACGAAGGTGACGAATGTGTACAACACCGTGATCGTTAACAGAAACACGACGGTCAACAACATCACCTACGTTAACCAGCATGTGACGAATGGCGTGACGGTGGTATCGCACGATGCGTTCGTGAATGCGCGGCCTGCAGCGCAGAACATGATGAAGGTTGAGCCTCGTGAACTGGCGTCCGCCCCAGTGAGCCACGTTGTTGCTGCGGAACCAGTGCGAGCGAGTGTTGTCGGGGCCGGCCGACCGGTTGCTGCGAAACCTCCGGCGGCCGTCGTAACTCGGCCGGTGGTTGCGGTGCGGACTCCGCCACCGGTGCCACGCTCAATTGAGCAGCGGCAGGCGGAAGCTGGCGGACACTTGAATCAACAGGCTCTGGTCCGTCCCGTAGGTGCGTCGCGACCCGCTCCGGTCAATCAGAGTCAAAGGACGCAGAACGAGCGAACGCAGCCCAATCAGCCGAATCAGGAAGGCTTCCGTTCGTTTGGGCAGCCAAACCGAGGCGCCGAGAACAACAATGCACTGGTAAAGCCGATGCTCAAGCCGCAGCCGCGGGTCTACGAACAGCAAGGCACTCCTCAGGAAAATCGCAGCACGCCCGAGGAACATCGAAACCAACAACCGAATCGTCCAGCCGAGACGGAGAACCGCCAGTTCAACCAGCCTCCGCCAACGCATCCGTTGGTCCGGTCGGCTCCTCCTGTGCAACAACGGACGCCGCAGCAGGAGCAGCAGCAGGCGCAGAAGTTCAACCAGTGGCACGAACAGCGGCAGGCTGCGCCTCCGCCGCGGCAACAGCAATCGCGCCCGCCCGAGCCGAGGCCGTCAAAGAAGTAGCGTTGACGCTGAAGCGGTGCGGTGTGATAGGGTTCGCATGAGGTGCTAGTGCGGACTTGCTACTGAGAATCACAGAACGACCAAAGACAACGCCGGGAGAGTTTCGACCGCTCCCGGCGTGCTTTTTTGCCAGTCTATGACGGAAGCGAAACGATCCAGCATCAATTGGATGGATGTGCTGTGGCTGCTTTTTCTGGTCGGGCTAGCACTCTTATACCCGCGCCAGGAATGGCACAAGCAGCTGATCCTGTTTGCCTTCGGAATCGTTCAGCTTTGTGAGGGATGGGTGGTGGACCGGCTACAAGCAAGAGGTCCCACCTATATGGTCCTGATCAAGATCGGGCTCGCAACTCTGCTGGTCAACCATACCGGCGAGATCAGCATCAACAGCAGCTACTGGCCGATCTTCTTTTTGCCGGCCGTGACTGCAGCAGAATACTTTCTACCCTGGGCGACGCTGTTGTGGACGACGCTGGCCTCAGCTGCCTACTGCTCGCCTCTTTATCTCGACCCTGAAGTAAGGGAGCTGGAGATTCCGAGGGAGAGCTATGAACTACTCGCCATACGCATCCTGTTTTTCTTTCTGTCCGCAATGATAGTGAATCGCTATGTACTCGAAAGCCGCCGGCAGACCCAGCGCTACCAGGAAACAGCGGAGACCTTAGCGGAAACCAACCGCCGGCTGGAACAGGCGCAAGCCGAAGCGCGACGCTCCGAGCGTTTGGCGGCACTGGGTCAACTATCTGCGGGTCTGGCGCACGAGATCCGCAACCCGCTGGGAGTGATCAAAGGTTCGGCGGAGATGTTGACGCAGAAGCTGGCAGACTCAAATCCTCTGGCCACCGAGCTAGCGGGATATATTTCTACGGAGACGAACCGCCTGAGTGCGCTGGTGACGCGGTTTCTCGACTTTGCGCGGCCTTTGCATGCCGATCTGTCTCCTTCCGACATTTCGGCGGTGCTCGATCGCGCGCTAAATGACGTTGCCCAATTCTGGAAGGGCGCTCCGGTGCAAGTCGAAAAAAAATATCAGCCGAACCTGCCGCTGGTGCCGCTCGACGAAGGTTTGTGTGAGCAGGCGCTCCTGAACATCATCCAAAATGCCTATGACGCGATGGGGGCCGACGGAGGCGGGACGTTGCGCGTTACCGTCACGAAATCAATCCGTCACACGCGAGACGGTGGCAGTCCTGAGGGGATCGAGGTTCGCATTGCGGATACCGGACCCGGGATTCCGCCGGAACTGCGCGAGCAGATTTTCAATCCCTTTGTAACCACGAAAAAAAGTGGCGTTGGACTTGGACTTTCGATCGTATCGAAGATCATCGACGGTCATCATGGCTCCATCCGCGTGGAAGCGTCGAAGGATGGTGTCGGGCAAGGGAGTAAGGCCGGAGCGTGTTTCGTGATCTTTCTGCCCGCTGCAAAAAAGACAGCTTCTCCTTCGGAGAAGGCGCATCTGGTAATTTCTTGAGAGAGGGAATGGGAAATCGGCAATTATGCCTGCGATCCTGATCGTTGAAGATGAAGCGAAGATGCGCCGGTTGCTCGACCTGAATCTCGGGGAGGACGGATTCACCACGTTCTCGGCCGAGGATGCCGAAACCGGGCTCAAGTTGCTGCGGGAGAACCCCATCGATCTCGTGCTGACCGACCTCAAGCTTCCGGGGATGAACGGGTTGGAATTCCTGCAGACGATCAAGCGGCAGAATGCAGCGCTTCCTGTCGTGGTGATGACGGCTTTCGGCAGCGTGGAAACGGCCGTGGAGGCGATGAAGGCGGGCGCCAGCGACTACGTATTGAAGCCGTTCTCGTTAGCCGAGATGCGGCTCGTGATCCGCAAAGAGCTAGACGTTCGCAACCTCCGCGAAGAGAACCGGTCGCTGCGCGAGGCGTTGGGCAAGCGCTACTCGCATCCGAATATGGTGGCGCGCAGCCCGAAGATGCAAGAGGTTTTGGCCACTGTCGAGCGCGTCGCTCCGACCAACGCGACTGTTCTGCTGGGAGGAGAAAGCGGCGTCGGCAAGGATCTGGTGGCTCGCGCCATTCACGAAAAGTCAAAGCGTGCATCCGGGCCGTTTCTGAAGATCAACAGCTCCGCCATTCCCGAAAATCTGCTGGAAAGCGAATTATTCGGCTTCGAGAAAGGCGCCTTCACCGGAGCTGTTGCCAGCAAGCCCGGCAAGTTCGAGCTCGCCGATAAAGGAACTCTGTTTCTGGACGAGATTGGCGACGTGCCTCCGGCGACGCAGGTGAAGCTGCTACGCGTACTGCAGGAGCGCGAGTTCGAGCGCCTCGGCGGCACTAAGACCGTAAAGGTCGACGTCCGTCTGATTGCCGCCACGAACCGGGATCTTCGCGAAGCACTGGAGCAAGGTACGTTTCGCGAGGATCTTTATTACCGCCTTAATGTTGTGCCGATTGACATCGCACCGTTACGCGAGCGCAAGGAGGATATTCCGGACCTGGTGAATCTTTTTGTTACGCGCTTTGCCGGCGAATCGGGGAAGGGCATCGACGGAATTACTCCACAGGCAATGCAGCTTCTTGTGAATTATCATTGGCCCGGGAATGTGCGGGAGTTGCAGAATATCGTCGAGCGCGCATGCGCACTCTCGAAAGGGCCTCAACTGGAAGTTTCCGATATCCACATCGATGCGCGTCCTTCCAAAGCAGGGAATGGAGCACCAGGATTCCTTCCTGAAGGCATGACACTGGAACAATGGGAAGACGAGATGGTGCAGGAAGCCTTGAAGCGCGCGAACGGCAACAAGAGCCAGGCGGCGAGGCTGCTGGGGTTGTCGCGGAACGCGTTGCGTTACCGACTGTCAAAAATCGGCATCGCGGATGAAAGCGAGAAAGCGGAGTAGCAATCTCATGTTGCTCGGTTGAATCGGACGAGTTTTGACGATTGTTCACCTCTAGGTGTCGCCCAGCTCTGAAGATGGAAACTATGGCTGAATCGCGAATTGATGACGTCATCCTTTCTGCGGTTAGAGAACGGTGGGTCAAAGTCGCTATGGTGATTGCCAAGGTCACGGCTGCGATCAGCGAGGGTGAGGATTTTTCATCCCACGAGAATTACGAAATTGTCTTTCGACACATTCAGGCACTAGTTCATAGCGGTAAGCTTGTGGCACAGGGCAATATACAGAAATGGCGATTCAGCGAGATTCGTCAGCCGGGCGGGCGTTGAGAATCAGAATCTGAGCCGCCTGAGAGTCCCTATATGCTCAACTGGTTTCTTCTTCGATCACTCGCAATAGCGTGTGTTGTGTTGCCGTTCGCAGCGTCCGCGCAAACTCTAGCGGAGCGCTTGGGCTATCCCGCAGGCACGAAGCTGGTAGTTATTCATGCCGATGATCTGGGCGAGACGCACGCGGTCAATGCTGCGGCGATCAAGGCGCTCGAAGCGGGAGCCGTCAACTCCGGCAGCATGATGGTTCCGTGCCCATGGTTTCCTGAGATTGCGGACTATGCCAAGTCGCATCCCGACGCCGATCTGGGATTGCACCTTACGCTGACTGCCGAACGCGTGTATTACCGTTGGGGTCCGGCGGCGCCAACCGACAAGGTGCCTAGCCTCGTGGATCGCAACGGTTATTTCCATCACGACTGGGAGGAGCATCAGCAGATCAATCCTAGAGACGTGGAGACGGAACTGCGGGCCCAGATTGACCGCGCGCTGGCGATGGGCGTTCATCCCACACATCTGGATTCTCATCAATACCGGCTGATTATGAGCGGCAAAGATTTATTTCTGGTTATGCTACGGGTCGCGCATGACTACCACCTGCCGATTTTTGTGACGAGAGACTGGTTTGCCGATCATCCATACCTCGAGCCCAGCTTGGGTCCGGACGATATCGTGCTTGACCACACGGTTACGATTGAGCCGGATGTTCCCGCAGAGAAATGGGCAGACTTCTACGCAACCGCGCTCAGGAATCTGAAGCCGGGTGTGACTGAGTTCGTGATCCATCCGGGTTTCGACGATGAAGAACTCCGTGCTGCCACGCGCGAACGCTCCACCTGGGGTGCAGCTTGGAGGCAGCGCGATTACGACTTCTTTACGAGTGAGCAGTTCCGGCAAATTCTCGCTGACCAGCACATAAAGCTGGTTACGTGGCGAGAACTGGCGAGGCTAGCCGCGGCCAAAAAGAATTAGACAGACTTGAGCAGCAGGCAGGTGACATCGTCGTGCTGCGGCGTGTTGCCGACGAACAGATCGAGTTCTCCCATCAGCCGTTTGAGCATTTCCGCGGGGCTGCCCGACCTTCCCGCCTCAATTCCAGCCAAGACGCGAACCTCCCCATACTCTTCATCGCGCGCATTCACAGCTTCCACCAATCCGTCGGTGAAGATGATCAGCCAGTCGCCCGGCGCTAGCGTCACCGTGGCCGCTTGATATTGCGCTTCGGGCAGGATCCCGAAGGGTAGTCCTCCGACATCGAGACGCTCGATTTGTCCGGAGGCGCGGCGCAGAATGGGATTATTGTGCCCGGCGTTGATGTAGTGAACGGTGCGGTGAACCGAGTCGTACTCGGCAAGGAACGCGGTGGTAAAGCGCAGTCCTCCCTGGCTGTTGGAACAGGCATAGCGATTCATGTTGGCTGCGAGTTCCGGCAATGCTACCTGGGCAGTGGAGAGCGTTTTGAGACTCGCCTGAAACGTCGCCATGAGCATGGCCGCCGGTATGCTTTTTCCGGCAACGTCGGCCACCGCGAGCACGACACGATTGTCTTCATTCGTCTTTCCTGGCCGCGGAAAAACGTCGTAGTAGTCACCTGCGACGGTATTCGCGGGCCGAGTCGTGTAGGCGACGGCCAGGCCCGGGATTTGCGGCGGGGTACCCGGAAGAAGCCATGTCTGGATTTCTTTCGCGATCTGGAGGTCGCGCTTCATCACGACGCGATCCGCAATTTCCAGCATGAGCAGCAGAAGAAGAATCAGCCCGCCCCAAAAATGAAAATCGAATTCTCCGGCATAAACGTTCCCGTGCTCTCCGGTGTATTGATAACCGGCGTGCGGCAGCACAAGAAAGATCAAAGCGAGCAGCAGGAGCACACGCCGCGCCGGGGAAAGCTTTTCGAAAACTGCCCAGAAGAATTCCTTAGCGACATGGAGATGGCGTCCGCGATTGGTGAGTCCCTCGGGGGTTTTTGCAGCAACATCCTTCGAGTAGAGGCGATAACTGGCGCGCGCTTCGGATTCGAATTGCGACCAGAGTTGACTCACCGCCAGTCCCTCAGTGACGCGGCGCCAGAAATTCTGCACGCGCACCGTGAAGGGGACCGGTTGCGCGGGCGGCTGTCCGGGTTGGGAGGCGGTCGCCATGCGATTCACTTGGATTATAGAAGATCAGGGATGGTATTCACCGCCGAGTACGCAGAGTGCGCCGAGAAAGAAAGACCATAAAACCTATTCTTCGGAACGAAACAGGTCTGAAGGGCCAGCACGATATGCTGGGTTGGCCTTCCGCTGCGGCCTCTGTGCTCTCGGCGGTGAATCCCCTCAGAAAAGCTCTAGTTGCTCATCAAAAGCTTCTACCGGCCACTTGGTCGCAAACGCGGGGCGCTGCTCACGGTGAGCCCGTGTAAGTTTGTATTTTTCCTTGAGTCTTCCGACCAACTGCGCGAGCCGCTTTGCGTAAGCGGGCGGAAGAAAGGCTCGATCCTGGTAGCGATTCCGATAGCTTTCCACGAGGTGCGGGAAGTTCTGCGCGAGAAAGGGAAGAAATACGGCGGCAGAGCATGGCTTGAGGAAAAGTGGATTGGCAAACACATAGTCCGCGCCGGAATCGGCCGCGGTGCGGACCAGTGCCTCGAGATCCGCTGGAGAGTCGGTGATCCCGGGAATCACTGGCGAGCAGCTGATTCCGACTCGCAGACCAGCCGCGGCAAGGGTCCGAACAGCATCCATCCGGAGGTCTGGGCGCGGCGCTCGCGGCTCAAGGATTCTGGCGAGATCCACGTTTAGCGTGGTGATGGTGATGTGAATCGAGAGCTGGTTCGATTTCGCCACCTCTTTCAGCAACCCGAGATCGCGGGTCACCATGTTCGACTTCGTGACGATGCCAAGTTCGAATCCGCGATGACGCGCAAACTCCTCGAGGATCCCGCGAGTAACTTCATAGCGGCGCTCGGCAGGTTGGTAGGGATCCGTCGCGGTGCCGAGTGCGATCGACTCGTGCTGCTTCACGCGTCGGAGTTCCTGGCGCAATAAGTCCGCCGCGTGCTGCTTCACATAGATCTTCTGCTCGAACTCCATCCCGTCGCGCATCTCCATGAACTCGTGCGTGTAGCGGGCGTAGCAATAGCGGCATCCGAATTCGCACCCGCGATAAGGATTGATCGTCCAGGTGAAGGGCATGGCGCGTTTGCTGACGCAGCGGTTCAGCAGAGATTTTGTGGGAAGCGTGAAGTATTCGACATCGTGACCTTCGCGGATCGAGTCGCCTTCGGACGCCAGGCGCGCGATTCCAACAAGGCGGGGCTTTTCGGGCAAGGGGAGCAGCGGCAGAGAAGACATGGTAATTCGCCTTTTGTTCGCCTATCGTAAAGGCTGAAGAGCGCGCTGTCAATACGGGGCGGGGATAGGAGACACCCATCATGTTAATTAGATGATAAACATGTGGAATAGGCTGAACTTTTCCGATTACCCCAGATCAGGAACTGACTCTACCGTTTCATTAACCTGGCAGACCCATACGGCGCAGCAAGTCGAGGTAGCGAGAATCGGTGCGGATATTGCCAAACGTTGGCATAACGGCAAGGAAGACTAACATGCTGACGCGCTGCTGATAAGCCGCTTCGAGCAACTTAAAAGCCTCATCTTTCTCGCCCAAAACGCTGTAGGTCTCGGCTAAGGAGATGAGTGCAACTATTTCCGGTTTCGGTCCTTTTATTAAGTCATTCAGGACCTCCTTCGCCTCAGATATTTTGCCAGTTATCCCTAGAATCAGACTGCGTAATCCTCTGGTGTAGGGAGTGGCCCCAGAAAGGTCTGCTACCTTTTCACAGGCGGACAGACTTTCCTCGTTTCTTGCGGTCCAAGCCAAAACTTCCGCGAGGAATATATGCGCCCATTCAAAGTTTGGGTCCAGCTCCAAAGCTTTGTGTATTTGTTCCAAGGCGCGGTCGTAATCGCGCCCGTAGGACAGCTTCTGGCCCAACTTAAAGATGAGACTTGGCGAGAGGGGATCGAGTTCCACCGCAAGATCTTGCTCGGCTATGCTTTCTTCGTACCGCCCCATAATGAGCAGCCAGTCACTCAAATGGGCATGGCCCCAAGCGTAGTTCGGATTGAGCTCGAGCGCTCGCCTCAACGCGGCCTCGGCACCAACCCAGTCCCACTCGTAATATAGCCGAACAATGCCCAAGACCGAGTGTGCCTCTGCAAGCGAATCGTCAATTTCCAAGGCCCTCAGGGCCGCGGCTTTTGCTCTCGGAAATGTCTCCGCAGGCACGAGGAAACCTAAAAGGCCAAGTCCGGTGTACGCGGAGGAGAGATAAGCGTAAGCTGCCGCACATCCGGGATCGGCATCAATCGATTGTCTTGCACACGCCAGTCCTTGCCGCAAGCCTTCGGCGGTAGATTTGGTGAGGTAGTAGTTGGCTTTGAGCAAGAACTGATAAGCCTCGCGATTCTGGGTAGGCCGCTTAGCAAGGTGCTTATCATCTTCTGGAGTGAGTTGCACTCGGAGTTTTTCGCAAATCTGACGAGCGACCGCCTCTTGCACGTCAAGAATGTCCTCAGGTTTCCGGCTGAATTGAGCGCCCCAGAGTTGAGCGTCGTTCGCAACATCCACCAGTTCCGCCTGAACGACCATCCTGTCACCCCGCTGAATCAGCTTGCCTGTTAAAACGGTGTGGACCTTAAGATCTCGTCCTACCTTTTTCAGGTCAGCCTGGCGACCCTTATAGCGAAATGCGGAAGTACGCGGGATCACTCTTAGATTGGGAAATCGGGATAGGGAATTGATAATGCTCTCAGTGATGCCATCGCTTAAGTACTCGGTTTCAGGGTCACCCGTCATGTTGACGAGCGGCAAGACGGCGAGGCTAGCGATCCCTGCCGCGATGGCGACAACTGGGATGGTCGAGCCGTTTGTCACGGGCGCAATAAATCGGTACCCTCTCCGGGACAATGTCTCAATAAAACGCGGCGTTTCTGCTGAGTCACTAAGCGTCTCACGCAACCTGTTCACCGCCTTGTTCAGCCCGTGGTCGAAATCGCCGTAACCTCCTCCCGGCCACAATTTCTGAATCAACTCCTCGCGGCTCACCATTAGACCTGGCTGCCTCAGCAGTTCCCGCAGGACCTGCAGAGGTTGCTCTGGTAGGGGTATAGGCTTCGCCCGTCCGGCTTTGTGCAACTCGCCTGCGCTCAAGTCGAGCACAAATTCCGCAAACCGAACGCTTCGCTGGTTCTCCGTCTCGCCCATCGATGGCGCCTTTGTGTTGATGCGGAGACGATACCATCCGCGCCCGATGCTCGCAAGACGCAGACTCCGCTCGCGACAACGTGTTAACCCACTTGAAAGAAGGCACTTTCCCAGGGACTGAGATTCCATCCGCCGGGGACCATGCGGGAATTGAGTGCATTAGCTCCATAGCTTACTTTCGGCTGCACCCAGTACGGAGGGAGCAGATAACATGCGCACTTATCTCCTGGTGGCGGCGTTTGTAGTCATGGCAATCGCCTGTCTAACTTCGTCTACGGCCCAGTCGGTTACTCTTCTGGCTATCCAACCTCGCGAGATTCCTTTCCAGTTGGCGTCCGGGTACCTTATTGTCGTCGAAGGGACGATTGCGAATTCTGAACATCTCAAATTCGTTATCGACACTGGCACGACGCGTACGTGCATCGATCGAAGGCTTGCTCGGCGGTTTGGTCTGCCCTTGAAACCGTACACGGTGTTGCGTTTCGACACGATGGTCCGTCTGAAATCCACGCATTTGCCCAGCCTTTCTCTCGGCCCACTGCGAGAGGAGAATTTTGTGATAAATGTGGCGGATCTGTCACATGTGGGAAGGTCTGGTATTCAGGTTGCCGGCATTGTTGGCCTTGACCTTCTGGGATCCTTTCCTTTCCAAATCAACTACGAGCAAAGGGAAATCACATTCGGTCCTATTCAAGCCCTTGCCGAATCCGCCTCGATGGACTCTGCCCCTTGGTTGCCAGTCGTTTCGTTGGGCTTCAACCACTCCAAATCTCGAATGCTCATTGACACAGGCGCCCACGATATCGTGCTCTATTACGAGAAGCTCCAAGTTCCCTACAACTGGAAACTGCTCGGGACCGAGATATGGAGAGACTCAATTGGCGGTATGGTACAGGCGCGCAAAGCAGTGTTCCGGGGCACGACATTTGGTCCCGGCGGAGACTATCGTGAGGTGTATCTCGTCCATGTACCGCTCAACGACCCGTTGCCAAGAGTCGACGGCATATTGTCGCCTGTGGCATTTGGGATCCGTCAGATCGGGTTCGACTTCGATCGCCACGTTGTCACTTGGACGCGATGACAAGCAGGTACGCGTTGACTTCCGCGAATCCAACTTTCGACCAAGCAGAAATCTTGGAAACGTCAATGAGACGATGTGGATGATCTGAGGGTCCGTCACATCATCCAAAATGTCTCCAAATTTATCATCTAATCAACAGAGGTGTGTCGTTTCATCATCTCGGTCTCCTATCCCGTCAATACGGGTTGCGGCGACGCAGTCCGCTCAGCGCTATTTTTTGACCGACTTTCGCAAAATCTTGGGGCGAAAGGACTTAGCTGTTTCTGCTGGCCGTGATTCCGTGTAAAATATTGAAAACAAGGTGGTTATACGTAAAATCTTCAAGAATAAAGACTTATCAGCTCTGCGGGTGCTCCTTATCGAGGGTCGAATTCGCAAATCACTGATTCCAAGCAGGTTACTTGGCGAAGGATGTCGCCGTTCCTTGCAAAATATTGTCAAAGAAAGACTTACGCGCAAAATATTCCCCGCTAGGGACTTAGCTGATCGGTGTTCTCGACCGGCCTTCGACTCCTACATCTGGACTACTCTGCGGTGCAAATGCGCACGTTTCCATTGTCCGCTTTTGGATTCGAGGGTCAAGGTTGGATGTCACAAAGAATGCGATTTTTGTCTGTGGAAAAGTGTTGAAGCAGAGCTGGGGACCGTCAGCGGCGGTCAGGAGATTTTTGCAAAGCTGCGGACGCGGAAGGGCGGATTGAGGGAACGGTGAACGCGGTCCCGCCCTTTCGGATAAAAGCCCGCGAAAGGATGGGGACCCGGTTCTCAGAAGTACGGGAGGCAACCGCGATCCACAGGCGATGGATTCCAATTGGCCGGAGAATCAGAGATCATTTTTTCGCTGCGGAACTACTTGGTACATTTTTCGCGAGAACATCTTTTGCAAACCCCGAAGTCAATCCAACTTCAACCTTTAACGCTGCCTACGCGATTTACCGGATTGAACCTGATTACTCCTTGTGATTTCCTCTAAAGATAACGGACGGGAAAGCCGCGAGACACCGGCCGCAAATGCCTCTGCCGTTTGTGCTCCTCACGTCCTGCTAACTGCTGTCGCGGTTTCTTCCGATCGCATTACGAAATATTTTTGTCGCTCCCGCGATAGGCTGCTTTTCACCCGTTAACTCTTTAAACCATTAACTAACCCTCTCACCCTGCAGCCCGGAATGGAATATCCGCGCTGCTAGGAATCCATCAATCGCGCTTTCGAGGAAATCGCTGAGTTGATCCGGCGCGTTCATCCGGCGCGAACGAGGCATAGTTTCATAACGTTCACCTTGTTCTTAGCGACCGATGGCTCTGCAGAGCCTTGGTCGATAAAAGGAGGCAATTTCGTGAAAATCGTAGTGATCGGCGGAACTGGACTTATCGGATCAAAGCTCGTCAACAAACTTCGTGAACACGGGCACGAAGCTGTAGCGGCGGCACCCAACACAGGGGTTAATACCATCACAGGCGAGGGGCTGGCCGAAGTGCTGAAAGGCGCCTCGGTAGTTGTTGACGTGTCAAACTCTCCTTCCTGGGACGACGCCGAGGTGCTGAAATTCTTCGAGACCTCAACTCGTAACCTCCTGAAGTATGAAGCGGCCGCGGGGGTTCGTCACCATGTTGCCTTATCGGTAGTGGGAACCGACCGGCTGTCAGAAAGTGGCTACATGCGAGCCAAGATCGCCCAGGAGAAACTGATCAAAGAATCTTCAATCCCCTACTCCATCGTCCATGCGACCCAGTTCTTCGAATTCCTGAAGGGTCTCGCCGACATTTCTATGGTTGGTAACCAGGCGCATTTGCCTCCGGTTCTTTTCCAGCCCATGGCTGCCGACGATGTCGCGAGTGGCCTGGCCAGGATCGCAGTAGGCAATCCGATAAACGGTATTGTCGAAATTGCAGGACCGGAACAGTTTCGCGTGGATGAATTAGTCCGTCGGCGATTAACTTCGCTGAAAGATCCTCGGGAAGTCGTCGCTGATTCCAACGCTCGTTACGGCGGAGCCAGAGTCAGCGAGAGAACGCTGCTTCCGGGCAATGACGCACGACTCGGCGAGATTCGTTTCGAAACCTGGCTGACTCAGCCCACGGCACAAATTCCGAAGGCAGCATAGCCGCGAATTGCCTGCCTATGAAGACGCACTGGAATCACATTGTTTAAGCGAAAGGTTCATTTATGAAATTTCCAAAACTACTTTTGGCGCTCGCATGTCTGATGTCTAGCATGCTGGTGGCACAGGAAGCGAAGGTAGCGCAGCTTTTTTCGAAAGACCTAACAAATCTTCCCGGCAAAGAAGGTCTCATGATCACCGTGGAATATCCGCCGGGGAGTTCGGATCCGATACATCGCCACAATGCAAATGCCTTCGTTTACGTGCTGGAAGGCACGATCGTCATGCAGGTGAGAGGCGGAAAAGAAGTGACTCTGACACCTGGTCAAACCTTCTACGAAGGCCCGGATGATGTCCACGTCGTCGGGCGGAACGCAAGCAAAACCAAGCCGGCAAAATTCCTGGTGTTCCTGGTAAAGGACAAGGGCGCTCCGGTGCTGGTGCCCGCGAAGTAAGACCACAAACTGCAAGTAACTCTGTTTGACAAACATCGAAGGAGGAAATTTATATGAGCACAATTACGGTAAAAGATGGCACAACAATCTATTACAAAGACTGGGGCAAGGGACCGGTCGTCACGTTTTCTCACGGATGGCCGCTGTGTTCTGATGCGTGGGACGTACAAATGCTGTTCCTCGCGCAGAATGGCTTCCGCGTGGTTGCGCACGACCGACGTGGCCACGGTCGCTCAAGCCAGGCTTCGTCCGGCAACGACATGAATGGCTACGCCGATGATCTCGCGGCTGTCATCGAGGAACTGGATCTGAGGGCGGTCACCCTGGTAGGTCACTCCACGGGCGGAGGCGAAGTGGCGCGCTACATCGGGCGCCATGGTACAAAGCGGGTCGCTGCCGCCGTGCTTATCGGTGCTGTGCCGCCCCTCCTGTTGAAGTCCGCTTCCAATCCCGACGGGATCCCTATCGAAGTGTTCGACGGATTGCGCAACAGTCTCGCTAAGGACCCCTCTCAGTTCTGGAAGGACTTCGCCATCACCTTCTATGGCGCCAATCGTCCTGGGGCAAAAGTCTCTCAGGGGATGCTGGATCAGTTCTGGCTGTGGAGTATGCGGGGCGGCCTCAAGAACCTCTACGAAAGTGTCAAGGCATTTTCCGAGACCGACTTCCACGATGATCTCAAGAAGTTCGATGTGCCGACATTGGTCATGCATGGTGAGGACGACCAAGTTGTGCCGATCAATATTTCGGGAAAGAGATCGGCCAAACTCATCAAGGGAGCCAGGGAAATTTTTTACCCAGGAATGCCGCATGGCCTCACCGCTACCAATCCAGATCAAGTCAACGCCGACTTGCTGAATTTTGTGAAGTCAGTCCAACAAACTCGCAAAGTTGCAGCCTAGATTCTTGCGCCCGGCAGATCGCATCTGTTCGTCAGTCTGCCGGGTGTGAGGCGTGAAGTCAGCCACGATGTAAGAGGTCGCAATCGCGTTGAGTCCTATGGATACAGGGAAGAAAACAGCAATCGTCACGGGAGCATCCCGAGGCATTGGTGCTGGCCTGGTCGAGGCGTTCCTGAATGAAGGCTATAACGTCGTGGCAACGTCTCGTCACGTCAGTCAGTCATTGGCGGCCTCACCCCGCCTGGTTCTCGTCGATGGCGACATCGGCAAACAGGAGACCGCTGCCAAGACGGTCGAAGCTGCGATCAGGCAGTTCGGAACCATTGATGTTCTGGTGAACAATGCGGGAATTTACCTGGGCAAGCCTTTCACGGAGTTAACTACTGAGGACTTCAATGCACTGGTATCGACCAATCTACTGGGCTTTCTTTACATCACCCAACTCAGTGTGAAGCAGATGCTAAAACAGAAATCTGGAAACGTTGTGACCATCACTGCATCTTCTGCTGATCAGCCGATCGCTGGAGACAATGGCTCGGTTTCGATGATTACGAAAGGAGGCCTGAATACCGTGACTCGAAGTCTCGCAATCGAGTATGCAAAAGTAGGTATCCGCTTCAACGCCGTGGCTCCTGGCGTCGTAGATACACCAATGCACAAGGATGATTCCAAGGAATTTCTTAAGACCTTGCAGCCTATGGGAAAAATGGTGGCCGTAAAGGACATTGTCGGTGCGGTTCTCTACCTGTCACAGGCGGAGCAGGTAACGGGCGAGGTGCTGCATGTCGATGGCGGGGCTCACGCCGGGCGTTGGTAAATGTTGAGATGCTCCGATCGATCTGAGTTGCGGAACGGGCAGGGAATGGTCGCTCAAGCGAATGGAAAAAGTTTTAACAAGCCTGCGATTTGCGGAGTCGAAGCGTTGTCATGTGTCATCTCAACAACTGTGGGTGGACTTAGCTGCCGAAGTTAAATGTTGCCTCATGTGGTGATTATCGGTGGAGGTTTCGGAGGACTCTCCGTAACCCGTGGTCTGCGCAAAGCTCCAGTTCGTGTGACGCTCGTCGACAAGCGGAACTATCATCTCTTTCGACCGATGCTGTACCAGGTAGCGACTGGGCTGCTGTCTGGAGATGAAATCTCCGGCCCGTTGCGTTCAATCTTCAGTCATCAGAAAAACGTTGATGTGCTTTTGGATGAAGTTACAGGTATCAACCCGCACCAACGCACCGTTCGTCTGACGCGAGGAGACTTGACGTATCACTTCCTTATCCTCGCGACAGGCATCCAGTACAACTATTTTGGACATGACCGATGGCGACAGTTCGCACCCGGCCTCGAATCGCTTGATGATGCAGACGTCATTCGCGACAAAATACTTCGTGCTTTCGAGCGAGCCGAAGAAATGGCTTCGATCGAACAAGCCGGAGCCGAGGAAATCCGGCGCGAGCTGACCTTTGTGCTTGTTGGCGCGGGAACCGTTGGGGTCGAGATGGCCGGCACGCTTGCCGAAATGTCGCGCATGGCTTTAGCGCATGACTTCCGGCACATAGATCCAAAGTCCGCTCGGATTCTTCTCTATGAGGCTGCACCTCGTGTCCTGCCAACGTATCCCGAGAGTCTTTCAATCAAAGCACGGCGGCACCTGGAGAGTTTAGGAGTTGAGGTCCATACCAACGCTCTTGTTACGAGTGTGGATTCGGAAGGAATTGTCGTTGGCGGACAGAGAATTCAGGCCGGGACTGTACTTTGGGGGGCGGGAGTCCTTGCCTCTCCGGCTGGGCGCTGGCTGAAGGCAGAAACAGACAGGTCGGGAAAGATTATTGTTGGGCCAGACCTCTCGGTGCCCGGACATCCGGAAATCTTTGCCATTGGCGACACTGCTCACGTCGTTGCGCCGGCTCGGAATCTGTTAGGGATCAGAGCTAAGACTCCCATGGTGATGCCGGGAGTAGCTCAGCCCGCTATCCAAGAGGGCGAGTACGTCGCAGATGTCGTTTGGCGCCGTGTGGCCGGTCACAGGGAGCCTAAACCATTCTGGTACTGGGATAAGGGTGATCTCGCCATCGTAGGCCGGACGTACGCTGTAGCCGACTTGCGGTTTGCAAAATTCGTGGGCTTCCCGGCATGGGCCCTCTGGGCGATCGTTCATATTTACTTCCTGATTGGATTTGCCAATCGACTATTCGTGTTGCTGCAATGGGGGTTTGATTTGCTGACGAAACGCCGCAGAGTGCGAGTCTTGTCCACGGAGCCGTCCTCGGCGCAGAGATTTATCGATCCTGCGGCTTGAATACTCAGTGAGGGCTCTGCATGCTCACACTGAACCGCACGAGTTCATTCAAGCTGAAAGCTCCTTGAGTTGCGGGTTGGGATACTGCCGCAACGTCAGGAACAAAAAGAGTACAGTTGCACATCTGAAGATATCGCGCATCATTGTGACGCGTTAAGAGATGGGGATTGGTGCGCCCCTGGCGAACAGATTGTGCAATCGTTCTAAGGCGTGGTTTCGAAAACTCGGCGTTGCGCCGACAGAGAAATTGAAATCACTGCACGGGAAATAGGCAGATGCATTTAATAATCTTGTTGATTTCCTCTACATACTCCGCTCTCGCGTGATTGACGGCTTCCTCGTCAACACTTCTTCAGGTGTTCCGTACCCACGCCTGTAGGCCACTTTCGAGACCGCACAGACCTTGACATCGCCCCATTTCCATCGGATGGCGACGGATCGCGCCCCGCAGGAACAATACAACGTGTATTCGTCAGATGAACCACAAACATTGGGCACAAGGTACGATCTATTGCCGTAGGGGCTGAATCCGATCAAATAGCGAGTAAGGCACCGCGGACATTCCACGCAATGGCGAATTCGCCAAGACATAGGACTTGCTCTCAGATAGAAATAGCTGGCCTGCTGCGACATGCTGATCTTGAACCTGTGCCGTCCGCAGGCGGTTATTTCGACGGCCAGGTCAGTGGCATTCTCCCCGTTGCGAGCCACGAATACGGTCAAAGCAGCGCGTGCAGCGATGTCGCCCGACGGAAATAAGCACTCACCGTGACCGACGACCATGGAGCGAAGAGTCTGTGTCTATGCAACGTCGCGACTGGCAGCGACAAGTGCGTGAATTCGCGTTAGGGAAATCGATCCCGGCGTCGCGAATGCACACACTCTGGAGAAACGAATCCTGTTATCGGCGGAATTGGCCGGGTCCGAATCTCCGTAGAATCTGATTGCCAACATTCGCCGGGATAGTGATTTTCGGGAGTGTACGGGCGACGTCAGCCATCGACCTGCCAATGCTTTGTTTCACAGGAGTTGCCAGAAAGGCGTGGATATTGCCCTTATCCGGACCGCTTTGCACGATTGCCATGCCCGAGATTTGTCCGCGCGCGTTGACCTTGTTCCCCATGGTTGCGTACAGGTTTGAGTTTGCGGGAAACAGCGTGTTGAGGTCGGTCATCGTGCCGTTCTGGTAGACGAATGCGTGGGTCCAGTTGAGGTTGGAGTCCCAGGTGCTACCCACCACGGTTTTGCCGTCGGGGCTGATGCCGCTGGCCAGAGAGCCGAAATCTCCCGGCAGAGTGCCGAGGTTTACGACTTCGTTGGAGTTCGGCCATAAAACGGCATAGTCGGTTGCGCCGTCAGGTCTAAGGACTTCGCCAACCATTTGGCCCTTGTCGTTAATAGCCCACGCGAGACTAAAACCCGGAACTCCCAGGTCAGGAAGGGCGGCGGGAGTGTCGTTTTGCCATATCACGGCGTGATTCGCAGCAGTGCAGGTTCCCGAGTAGCCGACGACCTGACCTTGATCGTTGATGCCAAACGCAATCGAGTCAACATCACCACTGAGCGGCGAAAGCTCTGCGGGAGCAGTCTTGGAGTTGCCGTTCGCCCACAACGCTCCCAGTGCAATCCGATTGTTCGTGGTGCCCGGCGGGCAGGTAGTGTCCAGCGCACCGTTTTCCGCAAATCCTGCGATTTGCCCACGGAGATTAACTCCGCTCGCCTGCCCGTTATTTCCGCCGAGCGTCTCGAGAGCGCTCATGTGGAAGACCTGCCAAAGAAACGGGCGACATGTCAGGTGCGTGCCGAAGCCGCAGATGTCTTCGCCGTTCGGGTCCGGGACTTTCGTTTCGGAATAACCTACGATCTGCCCGAAGTCATTAATCTGGCCCCAGTTCATCCAGGTGTTCCCTCCTCCGAGGGTGCCCAGGTCGATCTTGAATCCGCCGATTTCGAGCATTGCACGTCCGTTTAGAAGTTGCCCGAGCTGGCTATCCTGCTCACCCGGGGTCACGTTCCCAGACATGACGTACGCCCAACCTTCATCATTGACGTCCATGGCGCAACCCAGATTGTTGTTACTGTGCAGAACACCCAAATCGGTAACTTTGTAGCTGGCTTGAGCGGCCGCATTGCCGAAGCAAACCAGAACAAACGTCGCAACCCACAGTGTCCAGGAAATTTCCAACTGTCTACGCGTGCGCATATCCCTCTTTTCCTCCGGCAAGTCTTGGTACCGAGATGACTGGCGATTTGCGTCAAGTACGACTCGGCGCTCAAACAGTTAGCGTGCAATTGAGAGCAGAACGGACTCACAACCTCACAAACTCTGCTGAGTCATAACTGAGGGAGCATGTGGTGTTCCACGTTCACAAGAATTACGTGACATAACAGGAGAGGCATTTCAGATTTCGAGGAAGAGTGGCAGACTAACAATCTGCATGGACGGTCGCAAAACGGCCATAGCGACTGGTTCTCCACCTTTTCATACATACACTAGGAAAAGATTACGAAATTCGAGAACGCCGAGAAGGGAAGAGTCAGGCAGATCGATTATGATTGATTTCTGCGTGATTTAACATGCATACTGGTTGGTATGTTAGCGGTGCGCAGGAGTCCGAAACGCAAAGCGACCAGGTTGCGCGATTCTGGGCGCACGCGGGAGCGCTTGCTGCAGGCCGCATCCCGCGAGATCTACAGATCGGGCTTCCAGAGTGCCAGCCTGGAAACGATTCTGGCTGTGGCTGGAGTCACCAAGGGCGCGCTGTACCACCACTTCGACAGCAAGGAAGCTTTGGGACACGCCGTCATCGATGAGGTCATCGGCCCAGACGTGCGCAGCAAGTGGGTACGCCCGCTACAGACCGGCAAGGACCCCATCGACGCTTTGATTGGCGCTGTTCGACGTATACCTGTTCGGCTGGCGGATGTACGGGGCGGGTGCCAACTCAACAATCTGGCGCAGGAAATGTCTCCTCTTGACGCGGGATTCCGGAAGCGGATGGCGATAATCTTCGATTCCTGGCGGGATGCCGTTGCCGGCGTTTTACGAGAGGGCCAGGCCCACGGAAGCGTTCGCCGCGACGTAGAACCCGGTGACGCCGCCGGCTTACTGATCGCGATGGTCGAGGGTTATGGGTCGCTGGCCAAGAGTGCCCAGGATCCGAAAGTGATGAAAGCGGGGATCAGAAACATTGTTGATTGGCTGAAGTCTCTTCGCGCGCCGGGCAACCACAGGAAGGGCTGATCGCATCGGTGCTGTAGGTGGTTTAGCCGCATACCAACCGGTTTGTATCTTACGTTGTCGCGTGTAGGTTGTTCACGTTGGGGACAGACCCACGGCGCGAAAAGTGGAACGGAGCGACCGGGAATTAGGTATCGGCCATTTGTCGGAATGAGAACTTGTGATGAAATCCTATCAACGGAGGAGTAAGCGATGAGCAGGAGACTTCAGGCGATTGCCTCTCTTTGTTTCGTGTTGATTCTTGTCTTGGACGCGGCCCGGCAGGTGCGAGCACAGGACGCCAAAACTCCGTATCCGAGCATGGCCCCGATCGATCAGTACCTGATAGCGGATCGAAATGCTGAGATCGCTCTGGCACGCACTGCGGCTCCGCCGTCCATCTCGCGCGACGCAACGGTTATGGTCCTCGGAAGCCACGGCTATGAAGCGGCGGTGGAAGGCAAGAACGGCTTTGTCTGCATGGTAGAACGCGCGTGGATGAATCCGTTCGACAGTCCGGAGTTTTGGAACCCCAAGAACCGCAGTCCAATTTGTCTAAATCCAGCCGCGGCTCGAACGGTGCTGCCAATCACTTTGATGAGGACAAAATTGATTTTGTCCGGAAAATCGAAAGAAGAAGTCAAGGACAGTATCAAGACTGCAATTGAGAAAAAGGAACTGCCGCAGCTCGAAGCTGGCGCGATGAGCTACATGATGTCGAAGGATGCATACCTTACCGACTTGGGCCATCACAACCTGGCCCATCTTATGTTCTATATGCCACTGGGCACCGAGTGGGGGGCAAATCTGGTGGATTCTTCAAATCATGTGTCGGAATCATTTCCGGGGTCTCCCGTCCTGCTGTCTCCAGCGTACAAAGGCAATCCGGAACCGATCTATATGTTCGTGATTCCTGTTGGCGTGTGGTCAGACGGGACGGCGGATTCAATGTAGGGCGTCGCAGTGAGAAAAGACGGCGGGTGGGCGTCCGAGTTTCCCTTCATTAGCCGGCCAACACTGGGGTGTGAACGCGTGATGAAAGCTGGGTTCGAGAGATCGGGAAGGACGGCGTCGCTGTTCGGGTGGCTTCCGTTGGCCGTCTTGCTCTCGTCATTTGCGGTGGGACAAGCGCAAGCGCCCGCAAAGCCGGGGCCTGCCGCGATTCGTCCGTTTAAGGTGCATGTTCCCGACGAGGTTCTTATCGATCTTCGGCGCCGTCTTGCGGAAACGAGATGGCCCGATCAAATTCCGGGCACGACATGGGAGTACGGTGCCGACATCAAGAAAGTCCGCGAACTCGCGGATTATTGGCAGAATGGCTACGACTGGCGCGCGCAAGAAGCCAAGATCGACCGGCTGGAACAGTTCACGACAGAAATTGACGGACAGCAGATTTATTTTATTCATGAGCGCTCGTCGCGCTCCGACGCGATACCTTTATTGTTGATACACGGCTGGCCCGGTTCGGTTCTCGAATTTCTCGCACTGATCGAACCGCTCACCGATCCCAAAGACAAAAATAGCCCGGCATTCCACGTCATCATTCCTTCGCTTCCTGGCTTTGGATTTTCCGGACCCACCACAACGCGTGGTTGGGGCCCACAGCGTATGGCGAAGGCTCTGGTCGTTCTGATGGATCGTTTGGGTTATTCCAGATACGGCATCCAGGGTGGCGACTGGGGATCGGCAATAGCCCAGGACATGGCTGATCAGGCGCCCACGCACGTGATTGGGCTGCATCTGAATCTGATTTTCGTGCCACCGCCGAACGCTGAAGCGGTTGCGAAAATGAGCAAGGCGGAGCGGAAGCGGTATTCGTACTTTGACCAAGAAGAGAGCAGTTTTTTTTCCCTCCAGGCCAGTGAACCGCAGACTCTTGCCTATTCGCTGACTGATTCTCCGGTGGGGTGGCTGGCCTGGATGATCAGTAAATTTCAACTGCTTACTGACAACAAAGGCGACTTTCTCACGGCGGTGGACCGCGACACATTTCTGACCGATGTCACGCTCTATTGGGTGACCGGTACGATCGGCTCCTCCATGCGAATTTATCGTGAGAACCGGCTCACCAGAGAAGAGATGGCACCGATGCAACGCCTGGAGACTCCCGTGGCGTACGCGGATTTTCCGAGGGAGGTAGCTGTCCCTCCGTTTCGCTGGATTACTCAGAAATACAACGTAGTACAAAAAACCGAGATGCCGAGGGGAGGGCACTTCGCAGCTCTGGAGCAGCCCGATCTCTTGCTTGACGATATCCGGAAGTTCTTTGCAAACGTTGATCAGAAATAAGCGGAAAAAGCGCCCTGAGACTCGTATGGTGCGGTCGCGCCAGTCTTCGTGATGCACGCCGGATCTGGTGGGATGGAAGAGCTGCACCAGCAATGTAGGAGAGTCTCATTCAGGAGTAGTGCACCGGTCAATCTCACATCGGGTACCAGGAGTCGAAACGAGAGAGGGTTCCACATGAGCACCCGCGAAGTTCAGGATCAGAAGGCCATTGCACGGCAGATGTTTGTTCAACAAGTTGGTCACGTTAATACGGATGCTTCGGCTAGCCCCCTGCGGGGAGCGACCATTTGCGCCACGAAGAGTAGACGGGATTACGTTCTTGAATCGACTGCAGAAGAGTTCTGCGAAGCCGCAGATCCATCATTGCTTCCGGTAATCGGAGTTGATGCTGCACTCATGCGAGTCTTGCGGCAGTTGGAGGTTATAGCAAAACGGCAGGCACCACGTATCGCGTTCAAGGCAAAGGGGAGCATCCTACTCCTGGATTTAGCCGACATCTTGGCAGTGCAAGCCCAAGGCAATTATGTCTCGTTGCAACACCGACCTAAACCCTATTTGGTGCACGAGTCCCTCTCGTCAATGGCGGAGAAGCTCAAACCCTTCGGTTTTATTCGCATTCACCGCTCGGTCGTGGTGAATACTGCAGCCGTGGAGGAGATACAACCATTGCCGACGGGCGAGTACAGGCTGCGTGTCAAAGGCGGGAAGGAATACCTGGTAACGCGTACATACAAAGATAATCTCAGAGATCTGGCTCAACTGTGGGTGGGGTCGGAGCGGCTTTGCGGCTAACAGACAGCAACAACAATTACCTCGCCTCAGGTGTAACTCCGAAAGCTGCTTCATCGCGAGGCGAGGGCACGCAATGTCTGCGAATTGTAAAAAATTCGTTAACTCGCGCGTGTGGTGATGCCAAAAGCGGTGGAGGGGCAGCCCGAATTTTTCCCGATAGATACCACTCCGTTAAGTGGGAAGGGGTATGATCTGCCCGAGGTGATCTCCGCTATGTTGAACTCGTGCAGTTTTGTGGCGGCTGTTTTCAGTCGTGCAATATTCCTTACGTGCCTTGTGCTCATACTTCTGGTGGCCGGTTTGTCAGCACAGAATGAACCGGTGCGGGTCATTGCTTTCGGCGCACATCCGGACGATTGCGATCTCGGGGCGGGCGGCCTGGCCGCCAAGTATGCAGCACTCGGCTACAAGGTGAAGTTCGTATCTTTAACCAATGGCGACGCGGGCCATCAGATTCAAGGAGGAGAAGAACTCGCCAAACGGCGGCGCGCCGAGGCTCAGGAAGCCGGGCGACGCATCGGGATCGAATACGAAGTGCTCGACAGCCATGACGGAAAGCTACTTCCCACGTTAGACGTGCGCGAACAGGTGATCCGCGAGATTCGCCAGTGGAAGGCCGACATCGTGATTGCACCGCGGACCAACGACTACCACCCCGATCATCGATATACGGGAGTGCTGGTGCAGGACGCGTCGTATATGGTGATCGTGCCGAACCTGGTGAAAGATACGCCAGCGCTGCGGCGGAATCCGGTGTTTTTGTACTACAGCGACCACTTCATGAGGCCGCAGCCGTTCCATCCTGACATTGTGGTTTCGATCGACGACGTGTTCGATAAGAAGATCGACATGCTGGACGCGCATGTTTCACAGTTTTACGAGTGGCTGCCCTGGACGGTCGGGAAGCTGGATGAGGTTCCCAAGGATGCCATCGACCGGAAGAAATGGCTGGCGACACAGCCTGATGCAAACCGAAAAGGAACGCCGGAATGGCGGGAAGTGCTGGAGAAACGCTATGGAGCTGAGGCGGCGCAGATTCAGCACGTAGAGGCGTTCGAGATTACCGAGTACGGACGTCAGCCGACGGAGGACGAGATTCGTAGGTTGTTTCCATTTTTCCCAAGAAAGTGATCGGTCGCGGAGATTTGGCAGGGAATTACGCAAACGATCCTGCGATGGTAAGCAGGTCGGCTGCCCACCAGACAGCCCAAGACATCCGTTACTGTTTTTCTGCCGTTTTCTCCGCGGGTTTTTCGAACAGCTTCGGATCTACCGTCGGATTGATTTCGATCTTCTTGTATTCGACGACACTGGTTTCCTGACCGTTCTGCTTGTTCTTGTGCATGTAAGGTTCGGTGAGGCCATCCGCGGTGTGCCAATCCGAGAGATCGGTCTCGCCATCAAACTGGCCAGTTTGCCCCATCCCTTTATATTTCTCACGCAGGATGTAGCCGGTTTTTGGATCGACATACCAGCGCACCCATGGAATCGAGCCGCCAATGTCAAGGACTGCAGCGTCCACGTCGCCAATTTTCTCAGTGCCAGCTGAGGTGAAGGTGATGGCAGGATCGTTGACGTGCTGGGCCACGTAGATCAGGTCGTGGTGCATCTGGGCCATCATTTCATCTTTTTGCGCCGGAGGCATGCTGTGCGTGCCCATACCCGCCATGCTCATGAATGCTGCGCTCGGAGTCGCGACGATCGTTAACTGTCCCTGGGGCGTTTGTACCTCGACGTGCATCTTGTCAGGGAATGCCAAAGTGATGTCGACTGGAGAGGGATTTCCGCCGGGTTCGCTCTCGGCAACACTCACGTGCAGCGTTTTGACCGATTGCAGCTTGGAGAGGCCTCCCATGGCCGAAGCTACCTTTTGCGCCAGCGCCTTACCCTCGGGGTTGCCAGCCTCCGACTTTGTATCCGCGTTGCCGCCCTTCTCCGCAGGCGGAGGCGGAATCGTGATGTCGATGTCCTTTACTGACCCGAAGGACGATAGCGGCTTGTCGAATTCTTTCGGATTACCCACGACCAATATCGCCAGCTGGTCTTTATGCAGGTATTTCGCGGCGACGCGACTGACGTCGGCTGCCGTGACTTTCTTCACTTCTGACTGGTATTTGTCGAGCCAGTCGGCGGGATATCCGTAGTATTCGTAGGTCATACGCTCGACGAGAATCTTGTCGGGTGAGTCCAACCGGAAGATGAAAGCGTTGAGGATTGCATCTTTAGCGCGCTGGATTTCATCGTCGGTAATCGGGTTCTTGGTGAGGGCCTCAATATCCTCATCTGTGGCTTGAATCGATTCGACTGTGCTCTGACTCTTGGTGCCGATCGATATCTGCAGAATTCCGGGATGACCGAAGTTGGTTCCGATGCCTCCACCAACGCCATAGGCCAAGCCGCGCTTGGTTCGAATGTCGTTGAACAGGCGAGATGAGAATCCTCCACCGAAGGCCTCGTTGAAGACGCTGATCGCGTAGTAATCGGGATTGTCGCGCGTGGTCCCGGGGCCGATCATGCGGATGTTGCTCTGGTTCACGTCTTCTTTCGAAACGAGGTAATAGCCGGGCTTGGCCGGTTCATATTTGATTTCGTTCTTGGGAAGAGTCGGCCCTTTCGGCCAGGCGTCAAATGCAGCGCGCAGCCGGGCCTCCATGGCCGCGGAATCGAAGTCTCCGCTGATGCCAAGAATGATGTTGTTGGGATGAACGTACTTGCCGTGCCAGTCGATCAGATCCTGACGGGTGACGGCTTCTACAGTGGCGTATTCGGGGTCACGCGCATATGGATTATTGGGTCCATACGCGAGTTTGACTGCCTCGCGATGCGCGATTCCACTGACTTCGTCGTTGCGGCGAGAGATGGAGTCTTCTTCTCCCTTCCGGGCAATGTCGATTTTCTCCTCCCGGAATTCCGGATGCTGCAGGACGTCAGCAAAGACTTTGAAGACGTCCTCGAGATCGCCTTTTAGACAAGAGAAGCTGATGCTGGTCGAATCGGGACCACCGCCCGTTTCCACTTTCGCGGCGCGCACCTCGAGGAAGTCATCGAGTTGATCGCCGGTTTGGGTCTTTGTGCCACCGGTACGCCAGACCTCACCGTAAATGTCGACGAGTCCCACCTTGCTGGCGGGTTCATTGACCGAGCCACCGCGTATGCGGGCCGAGGCATCGATTAACGGCAGTTCATGATCCTCTTGCAGGAAGATCACCATGCCGTTCGTCAGCTGAATGCGCTTGGGTTGTTGTGGCTTGAATGCCGGGAGCGGTGGGATGGGCACTTTCTGCCAATCCGTTGCCTGGCCTGCAACGTAGGTTGTCGGGGTGATGATTACTGCACAGAAAAGCAGGGAGAAGAAGATCCGCTTCATTCTTACGTTCATTGCGCACCTCTTCATTGCACACCTCCCTGATCCGCCGGGCCACTGCCGCCTTGTTCGCCGCTCTGTCCTCCGCCACCAGCGCGTGAATTCTCAATCACGCCTACAGTGCGATTCGTGTCGGTGAAGACTTCGTTGGCTACGCGGCGAATGTCCGCCTTGGTGACCTGATCAATCCGATCGACCGAGCGGAATAACTCTCGCCAGTCGCCGTACCGGGTCTGGTAGGTCGCTAACTGGGTGGCGAGGCCTTCGTTGTCGGCGAGGCCGCGAATGAGGTTGGCTTTGGAGCGCGTCTTGATCATCTTCAGTTCGTCATCCGTGATGTCTTCTTTTTTCAGGCGATCGATTTCAGAGTGGATGGCCTCGGCCATTTCTTCTGCTTTGTGTCCGGGAAGAGGCACGGCGAGGAATGCGAACAGATGTGGATACTTAACGCCGGGATACCCGGTGATGCCTTCCGAGTAAGACGCGATCTTCTTATCGCGGACCAGGGCGCGATATAGACGCGAGGTCCGGCCTTCGGACATTAGATCGCTGATGGCATCGAACACGGCGTCGTCTTTCGTGCGATAGTCAGGCCGGTGGTATCCCTCGATATAGATGGGTTGCGACGCGTCTTTGAGGATTACTCGGCGCTCGGAGTTCTGCGGAGGCTCTGTGGTCGTGGCTTCATCAGGATGGGGATGCGAAGGCAGCCGGCTGAAGTACTTTTCCAGAATCGGCATCGCCTCAGAAGCGTTAACGTCTCCGGAGAGGGCAACGACCATGTTTGAAGGGATGTAGTAGGTGTCGAAAAACCGCTGTGCATCGGTGGCAGAGAAGTGATTGAGGTCGGACATCCAGCCGATGGTGGGCCGGTGATAAGGGTGGGCCGCGAACGCCTCTGAGGTGAACTGTTCCAGCAAGCGGCCGAAGGGGTTGCTGTCGGTGCGCATGCGCCGTTCTTCGATCACTACGTTGCGTTCTTTGTAGAACTCGCGCATGACGGGATGCAGAAAGCGATCAGACTCGAGATAAGCCCATAACTCCAGCCGATTGGTCGGGAACGAGTAGTGATAGGCGGTTTCGTCGTAGTTGGTGAAGGCGTTCATGTCCTCGCCGCCGTTTTGCTCGACGATCTTTCCAAACTGATTGGGGACGACGTAGCTGTCGGCGTCTTTGATCGCGTCTTGCCATGCTTTCTCGAGTGCTTTTAACTTGTCGGCATCCTGTCCGACTCGCTTGTCGTGTTCGGCGATGTAAGCTGCATACGCCTGCTCGACTTTCTCGAGTGCAGGCTTCTCGGCGGCGTAATCCTTGGTGCCGATGGTGTCAGTTCCCTTGAATGCCATGTGCTCAAACATGTGGGCCAGGCCGGTGGCGCGCATCGGATCCTGGACGGAACCGGCATCGACGAGGGTGAAGAAAGAGAAGACCGGAGCTTCAGGGCGCTCGCAGATGATGATGGTGAGGCCATTGTCCAACTTCTTGACCGTGACGCGTTTTTCAAAAGAGGCGACGTCTTGTGCCAGCGCACAGGATGCGAACAGTGCGAGCAAGAGTGCGGTCTTCAGGATGCGACGTTTCATCGAACCTCCAACGGCTGGGCGGGTCTAGCTGCGATTTCCATTGTTTGGACGGGCCAGCAGGGCAGAAGTTTGAAAGTACGTGGGCAGAAGGCAGGTTGTCAAACGGCGTAAGCCGGTCAGTGGCGAGCTATCTTGCGGTTTTGCTCTTTGATCGGATTAGATAGATGTTCACAAGAAGGGCACCGAATATGCCAAGGGCAAGCCGGGCGTCCGGAGAATATCCACCCCAGAATCGGTGCTTCACGAACAAGACGAGTTCCAGCAGGAGAGCGGCGACGCACATTACAGCGCCTATCAGTGGACCATTCATCTGAGTCTCTCTTTCAGGCTGACCGGCGACTGCCGGCTCCGATTTAAGATCAACGCTGTATTTTGCGCCTTTGCCGGATTCAGGCACAATGGCATCCTGGAGCGCTCGTGACAGACTCGACGGTTGAAATCCAGGGCAGGCATCTGAAGCTGTCGAACCTGGAGAAGGTTCTCTATCCTGCCACCGGGTTCACCAAGAAAGATGTAATCGACTATTACGCCCGGATTGCCCCTGCGCTCCTTCCGCATTTGCACGGCCGGGCGCTTACCCGCAAGCGCTATCCCGATGGAGTGGATGGCGAGCCCTTCTTCGAAAAGAACGCGCCGATGCATAAGCCAGACTGGGTGAAAACGGCGCCCATCTGGAGCAGGCATAACCGGCGAACCGTTAACTACATTCTGGCGGACGATCTGGCGACTTTGATCTGGCTCGCAAACCTGGCTGCGCTGGAGTTGCACCCGTCGCTGGCGTTGGCCGCAGATATCGAATGCCCGACCGTGATGGCTTTCGACCTTGATCCCGGGCCGCCAGCCAACATTGTGCAATGCTGCCAGGTTGCCATGTGGCTGCGCGAGATTTTTGAACATCTCGGTCTGCGGAGTTTTCCGAAGACTTCCGGATCGAAGGGGATGCAGCTCTATGTTCCCCTAAATACGCCTACGACTTTTGAAAAGACCAAGCTTTTTTCGCACGCGCTAGCGCAATTGCTGGAGCACGAGCATCCCGAACTTGTTCTTTCGGATATGAAGAAAAACCTGCGCACGGGAAAGGTGTTTGTCGATTGGAGCCAGAACGACGAGCACAAGACGACGATCGCGGTGTATTCGCTGCGAGCGCGAGAACATCCGACGGCTTCCACTCCGGTGAGTTGGGATGAGGTGGAAAAGACACTCAAGAAGAAAGATGCGAGTCTGCTGGTTTTTGAGTCGTCGGACGTGGTGAAGCGGTTTGAGAAGATGGGCGATCTGTTCGAACCGGTGCTCGAATTGAAGCAGAAGCTACCCGATTTGAAAGCCGCAGCGCCAGCAGCCAGCGACTCTCAACCAATCGAGATTGCGGCGCAGGCTGACGATGACCATCCGCCTCGCAAAGCAGCTCGAAATAAGTCTGGAAAAAGATCAGGGAAGACGGGCGCGGCAGGGAAGAAGCGGGCCAAGGTATAATCCCGGTCGATTTCGCTTCGCAGGCACTCTCACGTTTATGGCGCAAGTTTACGCAGGAACTTCAGGATGGGCCTACCCCAGCTGGAAGCCTGATTTTTATCCCGAAAAACTGGCTCAGAAGAAGTTCCTCGGTTTCTATACAACGAAGCTGAATACGGTTGAGGTCAACTTCACGTTCCGGCAGTTGGTGAAGGAGACCACCATCCAGAACTGGCTGAATGACTCGCCGCCGCATTTCCGCTTCGGAGTGAAGGCGCACCAGGTGATCACGCACATCAAGCGCCTTAAAGGAACGGAAGAGTTTGTTCCGCGCTTTCTGGCAACGATCGAACCCCTGGCTGCTGCGGGAAAACTTGGTCCGGTGCTGTTTCAACTTCCGCCGAATCTGAAATCGGATCCGGCATTGCTGAAAGACTTTCTGGCGGTGCTGCCGCGGTCGGTGCCAGCGGCATTTGAATTTCGACATGAGTCCTGGTTCAACGATGCGACATGGGATCTGCTGAAATCCAGCAATGTAGCATTGTGCGTGGCAGAAACAGAAACCCGCACGACTCCCGACATTGTGACCGGGAAGTTCGCGTACTACCGCTTCCGCAAGCCGACGTATACCGGAGAGGAGCGTCGAGCGATGGTAGATCGCATCCGGCAACATATTGCAGAGGGCAGGGATGCGTTTGCCTATTTCAAACATGAGGAAACGCCGGAAGGAGCGCTGTATGCAGTGGACTTGCTGCGGGAAATATCGGGCGCAGCCTCCTGAGGACTCCGGAATCCCTTCCATCACTTCTCTCAGCGTCCGATAACGCGCATACTAAATTCTCCTGCTGAATGCCTAACGATCCCAACTCACGCGTGCTCTCTGGATTTCTCGACTACCTTCAGATCGAAAAGGGACTGGCGCGCCTTTCGATCGCTGCCTACGCCACGGATATCACACAGTTCGTCGAGTTTCTCGGGAAGCGGAAACGGGACCTGCTTACCGCGCGTCGCAACGACGTCCGCGAATTTCTGCAGCAGCTTTTTTCCAATCGCGTGGACGGACGCAGCGTTGGGAGAAAGCTATCGGCCCTGCGCCATCTTTACCGATATTTGTTGCTCGACAAAAGAATCGAAGGCGATCCCACGCTGAATATTGAATCACCGCGCCAGTGGAAGGTGCTGCCGAAGTCGCTCGCGCGCGATGAAGTCGAGGCAACGCTGGCTGCACCAGGGACTTCGCTGACTGTAGCGCGGAAGAATTCAAAAGAGGCCGAAGCATTGGCCGCGCGAGATCGTGCCATGCTCGAGTTGCTTTACGCGGGCGCTCTTCGAGTTTCTGAACTGGTCTCGGGAACGCTTGAAGACCTAAAACTCGAAGCCGGATACATGCTGGTGCGTGGCAAAGGCGACAAAGAACGAATCGTGCCATTGGGAAAACCAGCGCAGGACGCTTTGGCGGAATACTTGAAGTCTGCCCGGCCAGTGTTGGCGGGAATGCGAGCTGTCAAGCCAGCGAAGAACCCAGCGCCATCCATTCAAACCAAAAATGTGCAGACAAGAAACTCGCCACTGCTCTTTATCGCTCGCGGAGGGAAAAAGCTCACGCGCCAGCGCATCTGGCAGATGGTCGGAGCGGCGTCGGCCGCTTCCGGACGCCACGCGTCTCCGCACATGTTGCGGCACTCTTGCGCTACGCACATGGTCGAGAACGGTGCAGACTTGCGAACCGTCCAGACGATTCTCGGGCACGCCGATATCTCGACCACGCAGGTTTATACGCATCTGGCCCTCGATCGGCTGCGTACCGTCTATCAGAAACATCATCCGAGGGCGAGAGCGCGATGAGCAAAGCGACGACAATAGTCGGCAAGGCGGTCGATGATTTCCTGCTTCATCTGCGCGAGCGCAATTCTTCCCCGCACACCGTCAAAGCTTATACCCGCGATCTCGCCAACTTCTCAGCCTACGCGGGGTCTCGCGGATGGAAGCAGATCGATCACATCGCGATTCGCGGGTTTCTGGCACAGCTCTATGAGAAAGGTTTGAGCAAAACCTCGGTCGCGCGTTCGCTGGCAGCTGTGCGCTCGATGTATCGCTGGCTGGCGCAAGAGGGCGTTGTCGATCAGAATCCCGCCAAACTGGTCGCGACTCCCAAGCTTCCCAAAAAACTGCCGCGAGTCCCGACCATTGAAGAAATGAATTCCGTACTCGATGGGCAGATGCCAGAAACTGCCGCATTTCCCGAACGCGATCGGCTTATGCTCGAACTGCTCTACGGATGCGGAATCCGGAACTCTGAGTTAATCGGGATCAACCTTGACGACATCCGTTTGAGCATGGAAGCGATTCTCATCCGTGGAAAAGGGAAGAAAGAGCGCTACGTTCCATTCGGCGAGACAGCGAAGCAGGCGCTTGCAGCTTACCTTCCAGCTCGCCAGGCCGTGCTGAGTGATTCGCGCGAGAATTCATCGGCTCTACTGATCAATCAGCGTGGTGGCCGTCTGACCACGCGTAGCGTCGGACGCATCATCAAGAAGATTGCAGTCTCAAAAGGTCTTTCACCAGATGTGCACCCGCACACTCTCCGCCATGCTTTCGGAACTCACATGCTGGAAGAGGGGGCAGATTTACGGGCTATCCAGGAGTTACTCGGCCACGAACGCCTCGCGACTACGCAGCGCTACACGCAGCTCTCCACGAAGCATGTCTTGCAGGTCTACGATCAGACGCATCCGCGGGCGAAGTAGTGTAAACCGCTTAGTTACCTATGTAATTTGGGGTGGGTTCGCCTCTCCCTGAAAATACTAGAACGGGCAAGCTTGGGACTGAAACTCGCACGTGCACGGGTTTCGGGATGTGTACCTCTACCCCCCCGTGGAGGCACTGTGAGCATAAACGTAAGAAAGATCAATCCGGAACTCTGGCTGCTGTTGTTTCTGGTAGTGATTGCTGCGATGTTGAATTTCCTGGTCGCGTCGCAGCGCATGGCTCTGGTTTTCTACTTCCTGCCAACGTTGTATTCGGCATATCACTTCGGTCGGAGGCACGCCACGCTCACCGCCGTCGCCAGCATTGTTCTGGTCGTGCTACTGGTGTCCCTAAATCCCACGATGTTTCGCCGTCACGTCGAAGTTCCTCTGGGAATTTGGTTCGACCTCACAGTCTGGGGAGGAATTCTAATGGTGGCTGGTTACGCCACCGGGACACTCTACGAAAAGAATCAGAAGTCATTGCGCGAGATGGAAGAGGGCTATGACGGGATGCTGGTGATCCTGCAGAATTTTCTCGCAAACCAGAAGTACAGCGAAACTCACGCTTATCGCATCTCCATGTGCGCCACCAAGATCGCGGAAGCGGTCGGCCTCGACGCAAAGAGTCTTGAAGACATTCGTACTGCGGCGCTTCTGTTTAACATGAAGGATCTCGGAATCAGCAACGAAGTACTGATCAAGGCGGCTCAGATTTCGCAGGAAGACCTGCGGCAGGGGAAGAAGAGCCAGAGCAAGATCAATTCGAAGGCAGGGGCGAACGGCAGTTCGCTACGAAACGCGATTCCGATTTTTTTGACAGAGCGCCAACTGCGGCAGGAGGGCGGCAAAATCGAGAATGCTCAACTCGAAGTGCAGGTCCTTTCGATCGCAGAGGAGTACGAGGCACTCACGAGCGGCCAACGAGGAACGAAGTTGTCTCCGTCGCAGGCCGCGCAGGAAGTCGTCAAGCGAGCAGGGAATCGGTACGACTCGCTGGTGGTGAATGGTTTCAGCAACGCCTTCGGCGGATCTTCAAACGCCGCCGGCGCGTGAATCATCATTTCTCGCTGAGACCTTCCCACATTTCCACCACCTGGGCTTTCAAGTCTGCGGTCAACTTCTCATACGCCTGCTCCGAAGCTTCCGATTCCGGCGGAGGCAGGATGGGATCTCCGAAAACCATCTTCAACGGCTTAAATCCCTGGAAAGCTCTGTTTCGCGGCCAAGCCTCATAGAATCCTTCGATCGCTACCGGGACGATCGGAACCTGCAGGTGAATGGAAAGGATGGCCGCGCCCTTCTTGAAAATCTTTGGCGTTCCATCGATGGAACGTTCGCCCTCTGGATACAGTACGAGCGAGAGGCCATGTCGCAAACCGAATGCTCCGGAGCGCATCGCGGGAATTAGATTCGCATCGGGATCGACAACCACTACTTTGATAGACCGCGCCAGCCGTCGCATGAAGCCTTTGCCGAAAATGTCACTGGTACCTACGGCGAACAGGTTGTAGAAGATTTGAGCTGGCATCACACTGGCCAGGATGACGGGGTCGAGGTAGCTTTCGTGATTGGATGAGAGAATGAAGGGGCCGCGTCTGGGTAGTTTTTCGAGACCACTTACTTTCAGGTCAAACCGATCGAGCGCGATCAGTTGAAATATGCGGGTCACGAGGAACCAAAACGTATCGTTCAGCCGGCCGGGGTGAGCCAGCGCTAAAACCTCGGGATCGTCTGGATCTTCGGACAGGATAGCCTTCCACCCAGCGAACGCGGGCCGCGTTCCCGGACCCCCCGCTCCAGTTGCAGCACTCTGCAGCACGGCGTCGATCAGATCCCGAACCGTGTAGATTTCCGCAAGTTGAGACTCTTCGACATCTCCTCCCAGTTCTTCTTCCAGGTGGCTGAGAACTTCGACGCGCTGCATCGAGTCCAGTCCCAAGTCCAATTCGAGGTTCAACGTTGGCCGCATGTTTTCGGGAGCTGATCGCGAGGATTCACGGATGATCTTCAGCGCGCGCTGCACGTCGGGCTGTTCGAGCCATGCGTTTTCTTCTGGAGTGAGTGGCTTTTCTGCGGGCAGCTCAGAATCGTCCGAGATTTTATTTGCCTGATTCGCGCGGACTCGCTTCTCGACCTCAAAACGTTTGATTTTTCGAGTTGTGGTGCGCGGCAGATCATCCTGCCAGATTTCATAGCTCTTGATGCGCTTGGTTGATGCGATCTTCGTCGACAAACTCTCGATGTCGTATCGAATGACCTCTTTCGCATTCACAATTTTGCGTTTTCGCAGTTCGTCGAAATTGGGAACGACAACGGCATGCAGCCGATCGCGATCTTCGCCAGACGCGCCTTCCAGACCCATGACTGCCAGCTCTTTGATGACTGGCGACTGCAGAAAATGCGCCTCGATCTCCTCGGGATAGACGTTCTTGCCATTGCTGAGGACGATGACTTCCTTCTTACGTCCTGTCAGAAACAGGTTGCCGTGGGAATCGAAATACCCGAGATCCCCCGTGTAGAGCCAGCCGTCCCGAAGCGCCGCGGCTGTTGCATCAGGACGGTTCCAGTAGCCTTTCATCACCATCGGTCCACGCACTGCTAATTCACCGATAGCTGGGCCGTCTTCCTGGAGCTGCGGATCGATGATCTTGCCTTCGACGCCTTTCATCGCTTTGCCGCAGGATCCGATGACGATATCGTTTGGCGAATTGACGTAGATGGCAGCGGCTGTCTCCGTGAGGCCGAGAGCCTGCATCACGTCGATCCCAAGATCGTGAAAGCCCTTCTGGATAGCCGGATCGAATCGCGATCCACCGGTGGCGAGATAGCGCATCTTCGGGCCCAGTGTTGTATGAATCTTCTTGAAGAGAATCGGCCCTGCGTTCACGCCGACTTTGCGCAATGCTCGATTCAGCACAACCATGGCGCTGAAGATTTTCTGCGTCAGCGGGCCGCGCTTTTTGATTTCCTGAAAGATACGCTCGTGAATCAGATAAAAGAATTGCGGAACGACCGCAAACGCTGTGATATTGCGCTCGTTCAATGCTTTGAGCAGTTCGCTGGTATTCAGGGTTTCGAGGTACACGACGCGGGAACCCTTGACCAGCGGGAGCAGAAGGTTCGCCATCAGAGCCAATACGTGAAACAGAGGTAGTACCCCGAGCAAAGCATCGTTGGGCCCGATGTCGACCCAGTTGAAAACCGCGTCGACCTCGCCGAGAAAGTTTCCATGCGTCAACATCACGCCTTTTGGATCGGCAGTCGTCCCGGAGGTGTAGAGCAGGGAAGCAAGATCTTCGCTGCTGGACGACGCCGGTTTGAAATTGCTGGGGCCCGCTTCGAAAATCGCGGGCAAATTCGCGAGCCACGCCTTTTTCGCAGACTGGCCAGTCGCGCGATCGGGGTCCATGAGGATCATTCCGATCCTAAGTTCGTCAGCAGCAGGGCTGACGGTCGCAACATGTTTCGCGTCACAGAAAATCGCCGAGGAGCCGCTGTCTTTCAGCAGTTTGCTGACTTGATCGGTGTGCAGGGCAGTGTCGAGCGGGACGACCACACAGCCGGACGCGATGGTGCCGAGATAGGCCGCCACCCACCGAGGATGGTTGTCGGCTAAAAGGGCGAGACGGGATCCGGGCGCAAAGTTATTCTCGGTGATCCATCGGCCAATGGATTCGGCCCAGTGGTGGAGTTCGCCGTAGGTACAGTTTTCGATGTGATCGTGGCGCTGCAGTTCAAGAGCGACGTTATTAGGCCAGCGTTCCGCGCATTCGACAAAGCGGTCATAGAAAGTGGGCATGGGTCGTGGGGAATATTACAGGAAAAGGACGGAAAGACGCAGTGATGTCAGACGTCTGATATCGAATCGCCTCGGATGGGGGTCATCCCGAAGGCCCGCGCTCACTAGCGGGACGAGGGATCTCGCGCGCATCAGCAACGGGCTCCACGCGAGACCCTTCGCTTCGCCTGAAAAGCGGCTCCGTCCAGGATGACGCCATCGGTCAGATGTTAGGGTTTCTTCGGAACGGTCGGCTTTTCCGCCTCCGCGATAGCCTTGCGGAACTCCTCGACGGCTTTCACATCTGGCGCATTGAGGCAATTCTTGACCTCGTACCGCCAGAGGGGCGGCGAATCCAGTGAATTTCCACCCCAGCTCCGTCCCTGATACACCATGAATGAGTCTGTCCGCGGGCCAATCTCATTGCCCATGTGTGGACCCTGATTTTGCGGAGACTGCGGGTCCATGCTTGGATCATTGAACGGCGGCTGTCCTTGTTGTCCGCCAATTCGGATGTTGCCCGGAGTGTTTTGCGCCACACCCGGCCGCTGATCGATGGGACCACCCTTCATTGTTGGGCGGGCCATCCGGTCATCTCCGGTGTGGATCGCGATTACCAGGTCGGATTCTTCGCCGTCCATCACGACCCGGTAGCGGCCCCACTCCGTCAGCGCCTTCTCGACATTGTCCCGGGCCATGGCATTGGCATTGGGCTGGTCCAATGGTTCGCCGACGTAAGGATCGATCACCACGTGCACGGTTTGCGCCCGCAAAATGAGATCCGGTATCTGCGGCTTTTTCTTGTCTTTGGCGGTTGCCGGGATCGTTAGCACGAGCGCTGTGAGAACCAGCGGAAAGAGGCGTCGGGTCATGGTGGCCTCCGGCGTAGTCATCGCTATTATACTGAGTAGGCGAACTTCATTCCTGAGGGTCTGCTGCTGCATCTAATATGCTAGGCTTCTAGAGAGTGTATTCGGGCGTACTCTGCCCCCTGAAGGACTTCCAGTTTGATTAACCAGCTGCTAGGCAAGGTATTTGGGACGAAGAACGAGCGCGTCATTAAGGCGCTGATGCCGAACGTCCAGGCAATCAACGCCCTTGAGCCGCAGATCGAGAAACTCTCCGACGCGGAATTGCGTGCCAAAACCGACGAATTCCGGAAGCGCATTCAGGACCGGCTGGGCCGCCTCACGAAGACCGCCGTGGCCGCTCCGGCGGAAGCTGAGGGCGAGGAAGAGTCCGACTTCGACCAGCAGAAGCGATTCGAAAAAGAAGAGTACGACGCTCTTCAGGAAGTTCTCTACGAGATTCTCCCCGAGGCCTTCGCTGTGGTTCGCGAAGCCGGACGCCGGGTGCTCAACATGCGGCACTTCGATGTGCAACTCATCGGTGGCATGGTGCTCCATGACGGCAAGATCTCGGAAATGAAGACAGGTGAGGGCAAAACGCTGGTCGCTACTCTTCCGGTCTATCTCAACGCCCTCGGCGGACGTGGCGTACACGTGGTTACGGTGAACGACTACCTCGCCAAACGCGACTCCGAGTGGATGGGCAAACTGTATCGCTTTCTCGGCCTGACAGTTGGCGTTATCGTTCACGATCTGGATGATGAGGAGCGCCGCGCAGCCTACGCTGCCGATGTGACTTACGGAACCAACAACGAGTTCGGCTTCGACTACCTGCGCGACAACATGAAGTTCGATATTAAGGATTGCGTGCAGCGCGGACACAATTACGCGATCGTTGACGAAGTCGACTCCATCCTGATCGACGAGGCTCGCACTCCGCTGATCATTTCTGGCGCGAGCGAAGAGTCGACGGACAAGTACTACAAGGTCAACCGCATCATCCCAAAGCTGGAGAAGGGTGAAACGATCGAGGGACCTCCGGGCGAAGCGCCAACCTACACCGGGGATTATGTTGTCGATGAGAAGCACCGCAATATCACCGTCAGCGACGAAGGCTGGGAGAAAGTCGAGCAGCTTCTGGGGATTGGAAACATTGCCGATCCGGAGAATTGGCCTCTCAAGCACCACGTTGAGACCGGGATCAAAGCGCACGCTCTTTATCGCAAGGACGTGGAATATGTCGTAAAGGATGGCGAGGTGATCATCGTCGACGAATTTACCGGACGCATGATGCCCGGGCGCCGCTGGTCCGACGGGCTGCACCAGGCGATTGAAGCCAAAGAGAACGTCAAGATCGAGCGCGAGAACCAGACGCTGGCGACCATCACCTTTCAGAACTACTTCCGCATGTTCAAGAAACTGGCCGGCATGACCGGTACTGCCGAAACGGAAGCCGAAGAATTCGAAAAGATTTACAAGCTCGAAGTGGTTGTGATTCCGACAAACAGACAACTGCTGCGCATCGAGAATCCCGATATTGTTTACCGCACCGAAAAAGAAAAATACTTCGCGGCTGCGGATGAAATTCAAAAGCTGGCTGAAAAGGGCCAGCCAGTGCTGGTTGGCACCACGTCGGTCGAAAAATCGGAGCGTCTGTCGGATCTGCTGAAGAAAAAAGGCCTCAAGCACGTCGTGTTAAATGCCAAGTTCCACGAACGCGAAGCGGAGATTGTCGCGCAGGCGGGACGCAAGGGCATGGTCACAATCGCTACAAACATGGCCGGCCGCGGTACGGACATTCTGCTGGGCGGCAATCCTGAATTCATGGCCAAGCAGGAGATGGTCAAGAAGGGAATTGCGCAGCAATTGCGCGTCGCGCAGGGAAAAATCGAAGGTCCACAAGAAGATGGGCAAACCTCGATTTTTTACTACAACGGAAACGAATATACGGTTCCCACTGACAAGTGGACCGAAGCCATCGGCCGCTACAAGCTGCAGACGGATAAAGAGCATGATGACGTAATCTCCGTCGGCGGCCTGCATATTTTAGGTACTGAGCGGCACGAGTCCCGCCGCATTGACAACCAGCTTCGTGGACGCGCCGGGCGCCAGGGCGATCCGGGCTCCTCGCGCTTCTACCTAGCTCTCGAAGACGACCTGATGCGCATCTTCGCCAAGGAATGGGTTTCGACTTTGCTGCAGCGCCTGGGCATGGAGGAAGGCGTGCCTATCGAATCGAGGATGATCACGAAGCGCATCGAGACCGCGCAGAAGACTGTGGAAGCTCAGCATTTCGAGTCGCGCAAACACCTGCTCGAATACGACGACGTGATGAACAAGCAGCGTGAGGCGGTTTACGGTCTGCGCCGCCGCCTGCTCGAAGGCACGGATCAGAAGGATCTGATCCTTGAGGATTACGTTTCGGCGATCCTTGCGGAACAGTTGGAAGAGTATTGTCCGCCCAAGGCGCACGCCGATGACTGGAATATCAAGGCTCTGAAGGATGCCATCTTCACCCGCTTTGGGGTCGACTTTATCGCCGAGGGCGTGAAGACTGAGACTCTGAATCGCGGTGAGCTGGGCGACGCGATTTTCGAAAAGCTCAAAGAGCGTTACGACGCAAAGGAAAAGCTCATTGGTCCGGCCGCCATGCGCCATCACGAGCGCATGATCATGCTGAGCGTGATCGACCAGCAGTGGAAAGACCACCTGCTGAGCATGGATCATCTAAAAGAGGGCATCGGCCTGCGCGGATACGGCCAGCACGATCCGCTGGTTGAGTACAAAAAAGAATCCTTCGACATGTTCGAAGCGATGATGCAGCGCTTCCAGGAAGATACCGTCCGCTATCTCTACCTGATGCAGATTCTGGAGCGCCCGGCAGAACCTCAACAGCCTGCGCAGCAGGCTGACGCTGTTCCCGCGCATGATGGAGACGGGAACGGTCGCCGTCCGCACCGCATGGTTTCTACTTCAGCCGACGAACTCGAAGAAGCCTTCATGCGGCGCAAGCGTCGCGAACTCGAACAAGCGCGCATGGCCGGGGGCGGGGAAACGCAGCAAGTCCAGCAGGTCGTTCGCGGCCAGGAAAAAGTGGGTCGCAACGATCCCTGCCCCTGCGGCTCAGGCAAGAAGTACAAGAAGTGCCACGGGGCGTAAATTGAATTCCTGAGGGTCAAGCTGAATATCGGCAGTTAGTCCGCGGGAACTTTTGAAAAGCAGTGGAGACGTTCACCTTTCGACAAGTTGACCTCAGCACCATCTCGACCAACGAAGACGCCTCAGGATTGGGCTGAGAGTTGTGGTCCTTTTGCGCTCAGCGTGTGTTTGCCGCTTCCGCGTCACAGTACGCGTTGTCCCCTCGGGGTTTGCCGCAATAGCACAGCCGAGTTGGCCGTCGACGTAGAAATTGACGGCTTTAGCAGAATCATTAAAGAATCGAATGTTGGCCTTCGGTGTCTCTTGCGCTGCCAAGAGGTTGCTGAAGACCAGCCAGACCGCAAACAGCGACGACAATCTCATGCGAACCAACTCGTAATGGGGAGTCATTTTGTCACGCATTATAGGGTGGCAGCTGGCGCTACATCGTGATCGCACTAAAATCCTCCCCAGATCTACCTCGTATTTCGGTAGCGTCGGCAGGGCACTTCCCAGGCACCCAGCATCCACTCGAGGTCTTGACTTTTGCCCGTCCCGCGAACGTTGATCGCGTCTCGTAAATCATGTCATCCTGACGAGCGCGCAAGCGGTCGGAGGGACCTTACGATGGCCTCCGGCGTTTCCGCCGTCGACACGAAACACCTCTGAGGCAGGCGCCGATTGATTCCCACCCGCAGCATCAACGCGATTAGCCGTCGTAAGGCCCTCGTCCGGTTTTCACAGGACGCAGGATGACAACCGAGCTGAGGATGAGAACATACGGCGCAGGCAGCTCAATCCCTACAAGTCTACTTAATTATCGAAGTCTTACCGCTTGGAACGTCATCTCCTTTGCGGGACTCTTACGCTCCTGCTTCCATTCCGCAAACAGAGTCGCGTAATTCTTTGTGATGAAGTCACTGGGCTTCACTCCGAGCTTCTTGGCCGTCGCGTCAATCCAGCGCGGATTGCCTTCGATCTCGCAGAAGTCTCCAATCGGGGTGTGATCGACCACAACTTGTCCTTTGCCGTCGGTCCACTCCGCCCGGAATTTCTCATACCGGAAGGACGGCGAGTATCCCAGAGCGCGCAGAATCGCATCCATCGTTTTACCGTCCTGTACTCCGGTTTCCAGTTCCTGACGGCTGCTATGGCGGCTGACTTTGCCTCTGCTCTTGTGGGTCAGTGTCCATGACTTTCCGTATTCTCTGATCCGAAGCAATTCCTTGCGGTTGCGGAGTATTTGGCCCGGCAGGTCATAAAGCGTGTTCATCTCGTGGGTGCGTGGCGTTTCTACACGAAACCCGGCTTCCCTCAGCTTGCTGCTGAGGGTACGCAAATTCTCCACGCGAAACTTGATCTCGATTTCCCGCTGCATGAGAAAAGTTTATTACGGTTGTGAGCTCTCTGCGAAAGAGCGCAAGGGCGGCGGGTTGCTCCTCGGGTTCGCATCCCAGTCCACCTGCTCAATGGGGCCGATGATGAAAGCCCATGCAAGCGCTCCGATCCACGCGACTGCGGCAGTGATAAAGAACGGCCAGTAGAACTCGCCGGTGCGGTCGAGGAGGTAGCCGGTGAGAAGCGGGGCCACCGCTCCGCCAAGATTTCCGATGAAGTTCTGCATGCCGGTCCACCGTCCAACCATCTCCGGACCGGCCAGAGTTTGTGCGATGGCCCAGGTGGCACAGCTGCTGATTCCTAGAAACAATCCGGTCGGTACCAGCATCCAGACGAAGAGCGAACTGGGAACGACCGCCAGCAGGGCTACAGAAACGCCGAATGCCAAGCCGCCAAAGCCCATCGTGCACTTGCGCACGAGAGTCAGCGAAGATCCGGCCACAATCCAGCGATCCGAGAGCTTGCCCGCGATCGTGGTTCCGATGGCGGACATCAAGAAAAGCAGGCCGCCGTCTTTCGCCATGTCGTCCATCGATAGATGACGACCGCGTACCAGATAAAACGGCAACCACGTCACCAGAAAATACAGGTAGTAATTGACCGATGCCTGCCCAAGACAGGTTCCCCAAACGGATCGCTGCCGCAATAGAGACAGAAAGCTCGCATTCGAGGCTGTGACCGACCGCGCGGAGGCTGTCCGGCGCGGCATCGAGGCCCACCACGGAATCAGCCAGAGCAACCCAACAAAACCAAGCGCGAGGAAGAAAGGGCGCCAGCCGAAGCGTGCGACGACGCGCCCGCCCACCAGCATGCCAATTGCAGGGCCGAGTGCCAGGCCGGCAAGAAGCAGTGCATTGGCAAAGCCGCGATTTTCTTCCTTGAAATGACCGCCGAGAATCTTGCTGTAGGAAGGGAAGGCAACGGATTCGCCAATGCCCAGGATCACGCGGATTGCGAGAAGTGCGGCAAATCCGTGAAGCAAGCCCGTGATCCCGGTAGCTGCGGACCAGATAAAGAATCCTGCCGAAAAGACCCATTTGACGTCGAACCGGTCGACCAGCCAGCCGGCAGGAATCTGCATGAGCGCGTACGTCCAGAAAAACACGGACAGCAAGGTGCCCAGTTGCGTGTTGGAGATGCCGAGCTCCGCCTTCAACAGTGGCGCCGCAATCGAGAGATTGCTACGGTCGATATAGTTGATGAGAACCGAAACGCACAGCAGAAAAAGCACACGGTTCATCCGCCCGCCCGGAGAATGCCGTAGCTCTTGGCCGGCATCATCCGATGAATGTGAACGGATTTCCTCGCGATTGGCGCGAATAGAACGGCCCCCGGCAAAACCGAGCAATTGTACTCTGCCTGTTATGATTTCGGAGATAAAAGGTTACCGAGGATAGCGATGAGAACTTTATTCGAGAAAGAAGCGGTCGATGAAGTCTGCGGACGCATCGAAAAGCTGCAGCCAGCTGCGCAGAGGCAGTGGGGCAAGATGGATGTAGCCCAGATGATGGCACATTGCTCGGCAGCCCTGGACATGGCGTCAGGAAGATCAAACCTTCCGCGTATCTTCATTGGCAGGTTTTTGGGCCCGCTAGTCAGGCCGATCTATAGCAGCGAAAAGCCGTTTTCCAAAAGCAACCCCACCGCAAAGGAGTTGGTGATCTCGGATCAACGAGATTTCGTTCGCGAGCAGGAGCAGCTGAAGTTGAAAGTGCGGCAGTTTTGCGAAGGCGGGGAAGCGAAGTGCACGCGGCATCCTCACCCGTTTTTTGGTGCGCTCACTCCCTATGAATGGGGACGAGGCATGTACAAGCACCTCGATCATCACCTACGGCAATTCGGGGCGTAAGACTGCCGTTTGTGTAGTTAACTGAACGTCGGCAGCTTGACCAGGTCATCCTTCGGGACGGACTCCAGATGCCCTCCGGCTTTGCGCCAAGCGGCAATTCCGCCGACGATGACGAACGTGTTGAATCCTTTTTCCCGCAGTAGATGCGCCACCCGGGCGCTCGTGGCTTCGCGTGCTCAAGTACAGTACAGGTAAATGTCCTTGTCTTTTGGCAGATTCTTGATTTCTTCCTCAAGATTGTTCGGCTCAATGCGGATCGAGCCATAGATTCGCTCGGCACCGATGTCGTAATAACCATGGCTGCGAACGTCGACGATCTGTATGCGATCTCCTTCCCCGGCCGCGATGCGCGCCGCAATCTCTTCCACGTTTACGCGAGGCACCACGTCGTACACGCGATATTTTCGAAATTGCACGATACGGTAGCCGACATAAACAGCTACGGCGATGAGGATGAGAACTTCCATCACACGACCTGCTTCGTGGATGCTCGTCAGCGCAGCGGACAGGACGTCACGGCTCAGATAGCCGATGGCAAGGTAAGTAACTGTGTACAGGAGCGCCCCGGCCAGGTCGAGACGCAGAAACTGGCCGAACGGCATCTTCATGCTGCCGGCGAGAGGCGCGGCCATGGTGTTCACCCCGGGAATGAACTTGGCGATGACCAGGGTGACCTTTCCTCTCTTGTAGAAGGATTCCGCCGACCGCAGCATGCAGGTCTCGGGGTTCATGGAAAGCCGGCAAAGAAATCCGAGCAGGGCCCACCCGGTATAGCGTCCGAGCCAGAACTGCCAGCTGTCTCCTGCAATCAAGGCGAGCATCGCGGCGATGAGCACGCCGTACCCGGAAAGCGTGTGAGAGGCGATGCCGGCCCCGGCGGCGACCAGTGCGATGGATGCAGGAAAAGGGAAACCCACCGACTCGGCCATGAGGATGCCGAACGTCAGGGCATAGCCATGGCGCGCCGTCGCTAGAAGCAGGTCATTCATAGCCATTTGCGGGATTTGGATTCGCCCCGAGCAGGTGAGGGTTCAGTATAAATAAAACCGGGCGGATCCGATGGAATCCGCCCGGCCTCTTCGAGGAGCGAGTCTCTCAGGAGGACTCGAGCGACCAAAAGCCAGCATCGTGTTTACAGAATCCGTACAGGATTCTCTTTTCGGCCGCGGAACCCATAGAGGAGAAACCAAAGCTCATGAAAGCGATAAGAGTCTTATCACTAGTGTTCGCGACGATCGTCGTTCTGGCTTTTTTAACGTACGGGTGGGGCCAGGCGCTGGAGTCGAGATTTCGGAAGATTGCGGAATCCTCTCACCAAAGCATACCGCCCGGGCCCGTCGCCGTCGATTACTGGAACACGGTTATGCGCATGCCGTCCTATTGGCTCGTCTTTGCCATAGTGGTCGCCGTCGCTGTTTGGCTGGGGCGCCGATGGGTATTTTGATCCGAAGATAGCAGCCGCACAGTATAAATAAAACCGGGCGGATCCGATGGAATCCGCCCGGCCTCTTCGAGGAGCGAGTCTCTCAGGAGGACTATCCTCGACAGGGTGAGCAAGACAGCGGCTTGCACTCGAAGTCCTTCCGGCCCTGACCGGGCCGGCGCGTCGAAAAAGCTAGGCGCCTTTCGTCTAAGCTTCGACTGAAGCCGCCGTCTCATAGCTGATGGCTCGTCAAATACGGAGAGGACCCCGACGACCTGCCTTTCTCAGGTGCCAAGGGGAGAAGTGAGGTCACGTTTTCTGTGCCCCACCCGCATGCCAGTGCGTCTCTTTAGCCTTCCGTTCTTACAGACGCTCCCATCAACTGGGTGCATTCTGGTCCCTCTCCACTTGAAAATTCTGTGGCAGCGGTCACCCATCAAAGTGACGAGAATCAAGATGAGAATTTTTGGAATTTTGTGTCTCTGGTCACAAGGGCGCAGGGGTCAGGGGCTTGTGAATTGGGAGCGTTAGATCCAGATCCCTGGTCCCTAACCTCCTAGTCCCTGCTTCTCACTTCTCTCTGGCAACCACGAACTCGGGTGCCCAGAGCAGGGCCCGTTTGATCTCCGAATCAGGGAAGAAGCAGATCGACTTGCAGGCGGACTCGGCGTACTGGGCTGCACGAGACGTGGCAGCCTCGAGGGATCCGTAGCGCTGCAGAATCCCAAGAATATCCGCGTGCGTCACGCCGTTGAAGGCCCGGTCGTGCAATATCTTCTCGATCTGGCTGCGCTCGTGGGGCGTACAGCGCTCCAAAGCGTGGATCACCGCCATGGTTACTTTTCCCTCGCGCAGATCGCTTGCGACCGGTTTGCCCAGTATGTCTTCCGACGCGGTCAGATCCAGAACGTCATCCACAATCTGAAATGCCATGCCGAGGTCGTGCCCGTACTTGCCGAGCGCGCCCTCCTGCTCGGGTGTCGCCCCAGCGAGAATCGCTCCCAGTCGCATGCAAACCGAGAACAGGCATGCCGTTTTGCGGAAGATCAGGTCGAAGTGCTCCTCGAGCGTGATCAACTTCCCGAGTTTTTCCATTTGCAGAAGTTCGCCTTCGACCATCTGTTGCGTGAGCTCAATCAGAGTGTCGAGAATCCGGAAATTGCGCTCCTGCACTGCAATCTTGAAGGCTTGCATGTAGAGCCAGTCGCCCGCCAATACACACTTGGAATTCCCCCACTGGGTGTTGGCTGCCGGACGGCCTCGGCGCGTTTTGGCCTCATCGATGATGTCATCGTGGACGAGCGTTGCTGTATGGATGATCTCGACGACCGCGCCGAGTCGCACTGCTCCGCGGCCTTCGTAGTTCAGCAGCTTCGCGGAAAGAAGCAGCAGCGCCGGGCGGATCCGTTTGCCGCCTCCTGCGCGTAGATATTCCCCAATTTCTGTGATGGCTCGTACATCAGAAATGGTGTCCTGGCCGAACTCGCCTTCCAGCGCGACGAGGTCATCCCGCAGCAGGTCGAATACTTCTTTCCCGTTGATGGTGGCTGGCGCGCTCAAGAGGATTCTTTTCACCACGGAGGCACTAAGACACGGAGAAAACAATCAAAGAGGTTCTGAATATTTTGATTTCTCTGTGGCTCCGTGTCTCCGTGGTGGATTCTTAATTGGTTCGGTAGTTCACAAACTGCAAATCAATTCCAAAATCCTTTGCCTTCAACATCTGGATTACTTCCTGCAGGGTATCGCGGTCTTTGCCGCTGATCCGCACCAAGTCCCCCTGGATGGAGGCCTGTGCTTTCTTCTTCGAGTCCTTGATCAGTTTCACAATCTCCCGCGCCTTCTCGATGGCGATGCCTTGCTGCATGGTGGCGCGCCGCTTCACCGTTCCTCCGGCGGCGGGTTCAACCGCCCCGTAGGTGAAAGCTTTCAGCGAAACTCCCCGTTTCACCAACTTCTGCTGCAGGATGTCATTGACCGCCTTTAACTTATAGTCATCGGCCGAGTGCAGTACGATCGCGTCTTTCTCCAGTTCGATATTTGACTTCGAGTCCTTCAGGTCAAAGCGCATATGAATCTCCTTCAGCGCCTGCTGGATAGCATTCGAGACCTCCTGCATCTCGACTTTGCTGACGACGTCGAAACTGTTATCGGGCATACATTTCTAATCTTTCTGAAAGAATGGAATCTTAACCAGAGGTTAACAGAAACTTCGCTTTTAGCGGGAGGGAACTTTCCTTTCGGAGATTTCAGCGGTTTTGAAAAAATTGTAAAAATTCTGGGATGTGCGTTCTCCGACCTCTTCCATCGAAAGCGCCCGTAGTTCGCCAATCTTCCTGGCGGTTTCTTTGACAAATGCTGGTTCGTTGCGCTTGCCCCGGTGTGGAACCGGAGCCAGGTAGGGCGAGTCGGTCTCGATGAACATGCGGTCGAGCGGAACTTCAACAGCGGCATCTCGGATCTGTTGGGCCTTGGGAAAGGTCAGATTGCCGGCGAAAGAGATCATAAAGCCCATGTCCAGAGCCCGTTTGGCCTGGGGCCAGGTTCCAGTGAAGCAGTGAAGAACACCGCCCATTCCCTTCGGAGCCCATTGTTCTTGAATGAGCCGGAGGCAATCTTCCCACGCGTTGTCGCTATTGTCGGAGGGACGGCAATGAATCACGATGGGCAGCTTGGCCACGCTAGCCAGTTCCATCTGATGGACAAAGACCTGCTGCTGCGTGTCGCGCGGCGAATGATCGTAGAAGTAGTCGAGACCGATCTCGCCCCAGGCGATGACCTTGGGATGCCGCGCCAGCTGCTCCATCTCGGCATAAGCATGGTCCGAAGCCAGTCGTGCTTCATGCGGATGAATGCCGATGGTCGCGTACATGAAAGGATGTTGCTCAGCCAGTCGAATGCCGGCGTCCAGTTCCGGCGGACCATCTCCGTTGCCGATGGCAACCATCGTCTCGACCCCAGCCTCACGCGCGCGTGCGATCACCTGCTCGCGGTCGATATCGAACTGCTTGCCATCGAGATGTGCGTGAGAATCGACGAACATGAGAATCAGACCGCGGACCTCTAGACCTCAGAAACCTACTGAGACGTCTGCGGCCAATTCGAAGAGCCGAGTTCTGAGGTCCGAGGTCTGACGCCCGAAGCCGCTATTTCAGCCTTGCCCCTACGGGCACATCTTCTAAAAAGCTGGCCAGCACCGGTTTGCCACCTTCCAGCGATGCGGCCACGATCATTCCGTTGGACTCCAGCCCGCGCATCTTCCTCGGAGCCAGATTGGCGACGATGACCACTTTGCGCCCAACCAGAGTCTCCGGCGCATAGGCTTCGGCGATCCCTGCCAGTACTTGACGGACTTCGGTGCCGATATCAATTTCCAGCCGCAACAGCTTGTCGGACTTTGGCACGCGCTCCGCGACTTTCACCAACCCAACGCGCAGTTCGACCTTGGAGAAATCGTCAATCGTGATCTTGCCCCCGCCATCGACTGACGGTGCCCCTGGCACGGTGATGGCCGTGGGACCCTTGATGGACGCGGGTGTCTCCGGAGTTTTTGGTTCCTCCACCACGAGCCCTCTTCCTTGTTCTTCCATCTGCTGCATCCTTTCAATCGCGCTCTTATCCGCGCGCGGAAACACGGGTTTCACTTCGCCCAACTTTGTTCCGAGCGCCAACTGGCCCCATGCCAGCGAATTCAAATCCACTTTCTTGATGTCGCCCAGCCCCATCTGCTCCCATATTTTCGCCGTGGCATCGGGAATGACTGGATGCGCCAAGGCAGTCGCGATCCGCAGAGCCTCCGCCGATGTGTAAAGTACCGTTGCCAAACGGGCTCGGCTCTCGTCGTCATGCTTCTCGCCCAGGGACCACGGCTCGTTCTCGACGATATATTTGTCAACCGTCGCGACAAGACCCCATGCAGTTTCAAGGGCGCGTGAGAACTGGAATTGGTCAAATAGCGCGCCAAATTCCCGAATCGCTCTTCCCGCCGTCTCCGCCACGGCATCATCGGCAGACGTCTTCGCCGCGGCGTGCGACGGATATGGTACTTCTCCTTTGAAATACCGGTTAATCATCGTTAACGTGCGGCTGGCCAAGTTCCCAATTCCGTTGGCCAGATCGGAGTTATAGCGTTGCACGAGTGCGTCGAAAGAAAACGATCCATCCTGCCCAAAGACAACTTCGCGCAACAGGAAGTAACGCAGCGCATCCGCGCCAAGCACGTCGAGAATGGTCTCGGTACGCACGATGTTTCCGCGCGACTTCGACATCTTGCTTTCTTCAAACAGGAGCCATCCATGCGCGACAATCGTTTTCGGCAAGGCTAGTCCTGCGGCAAGCAAGAACGCCGGCCAGTACACACAATGGAAGCGCACGATCTCTTTGCCGATCATGTGAACATCAGCCGGCCAATACTTCTTGAATGCTTCCTGCGCGCCTGCATGCTTCGATCCGTAACCGATTGCCGTGATGTAATTGGCCAAGGCGTCGAGCCACACATAAATCACGTGTTTCGGATCATCCGGTACAGGGATACCCCACGAGAAGGTCGACCGGCTGATCGACAAATCACGCAGTCCTGACCGGACGAATGAAATTACTTCGTTGCGCCGCGTCTCCGGCCGGATGAAGTCGGGATTGGCATAAAGCTCCAGCAGCTTGTCTTGAAATGCAGAGAGCTTGAAAAAATAATTCTCTTCGTGCACTGTCTCGGTGATGCGTCCGCAAGTCGGGCAGGGATCGCCAGGCTGCGCGCCGTCGACGTAGAGTTCATCCGACACGCAATACTGCCCGGTATAAGTTCCTTTATAGATGTAGCCATTGTCGCGAATCTGACGGAACAACTCCTGCACACGCTTCTTGTGGCGTTCTTCGGTCGTGCGGATGAAGTCGTCGTTGGAAATTCCCATCCGCTTCCAGAGGGCGCGAAACTCACCTGAAATCTCGTCTGCGTACTGCTGCGGAGATTTTTCTGCAGCTTGTGCCGCGCGCTCGATCTTCTGTCCGTGCTCGTCGGTGCCTGTCAGAAAGAAAGTGTCATCGCCGAGCATTCGATGACGCCGCGCAATCGTGTCGCAGGCAATGGTCGTATAAGCATGGCCGATATGCGGCCGCGCATTGACGTAGTAAATCGGAGTCGTGATGTAAAACTTCCTGGCCATAAAGATTTTGAACCACGAAGGACACAAAGTTGCACGAAGGGAAGCCGAACTTCGTGTACCTTCGTGACCTTAGTGGTTAATGCTTTTCCTTGGAGCTGCGCGAATATTCCCGCGCGGCCTCTTGCATGACGGTCTTTAGCGGCACATGATGCTCGGCTGCGATGCGCCGGCAATCTTCATACTCGGGCGCGTAGTTCGTGACCGTACCATTCATGCTCGCGATTTTGATGCGGACCTCACCCCATTCGGTGCGGACACTTTCCCATCGCCGAGCCAGAGTCTGACGAGCTTCCTCGCGGCGCCGTACACCGAGTGTCGTAGTTTCACTAAAAATCAGATCCGTCAACTTGCCAGCATCTTCCGCTTTGCACAGCACGGTGAGCAGCGTCCCAGGACGGTTCTTCTTCATTTGTACCGGCATGCCGAAAACATCGAGCGCGCCTTCTTCGAATAATCGGTCCATCACGTATCCAAAAACTTGCGGGTTCAGGTCGTCGAGATTGGCTTCGAGAACGCTGATGGTTTCTGAATTTGTCCTCGCGTTCAGCTTCGCAACGGCTTCGCCGATTACGATTCGCAAGACATTCGGCAGTCCCGGGAAATCTCGTGAGCCTGCCCCGTAAGCGGACTTTTCGATTTTCATCTCCGGAAAAGTGCCAAACCGCCGGACCATCGTCTTTACGATCGCCGCTCCGGTTGGCGTTACCAATTCCGCCTGCACTCCCCACGAGTAAACCGGCGCATCCTTCAGCAACTCGACGGTCGCGGGTGCCGGAATCGGGAACGTACCGTGCGCACATTCGACGGTGCCCCCGCCAAGGTTCAGAGAAGAGCAGACGATCTCATCCACTGCTAGAGCTTCGGCGCCCACGGCTGCGCACACAATGTCGACGATGGCGTCGACCGCACCCACCTCATGAAAATGAATACTCTCGATCGGCACGCTGTGAATCTTTGCCTCGGCGGCACCTAAAGCTTCGAAGATCGATATCGCCGTCTTTTTCGCTGACTCTGAAATCCCCGAACCCGAAATGATTTTACGAATTTCGGTCAGCCCACGATGCGAATGGCCGTGCTGATGCTCATGTTTGGCCGGCGCGACCGCACCTGGGCGCGATTTCTCACCGTGAAAATGATGATCACCCTGACTGTGCTCATGCTCGTCAGGCGAATGTTCGTGAGTGTGCGAATGCCCGTGCTCATGATCGTGATGATGCTCATGAGCATGCGAGGCATCCTGTTTCGCCCAATACTCCTCGCGTGGCATATCTTTTTCGCCGTCGATCCAGACGTCAACCTTCGTAGCTGATATGCCGCTACGCATGACCTTCGAAATCTCCAGCTTAGCGCCAACGCCCAGCGCCGTAACGGTTTCCTGCAGCAGTTGAGGCGCAACTCCGGCGTCTACTAGGGCGCCCAAAAACATGTCGCCGCTGATGCCAGAGAAGCATTCGAGATACGCAATGCGCATAAAAAAAAGACCGAGTTTTCATCATAGGGAAGCCGTCTAACCGCGTCAAACGCCCGGCCGCCGCTGACTCTGCTAAAATCTCTGTTTCTTCAATGATTTAGAGGGCTTCCTTGTATCGATATCTGGAACATCGTCTTGCCCAGCGGGTGCTGGAGTGTCTCGGACAACGCAATCCTGGGGTGGCACTGCCGGCTGTTGTCGTCGAGCAGCCACCCAAGGTGGAACTGGGCGACTTTGCCATTCCGATTTTTCCTTTTGCCAAGCCCCTGCGATCCGCGCCACTGAAGATCGCTGAAGCCATTCGCAGCGAAATCGGGACTGTCGAAGGCATCGCCGAAATGCAGGTCGCTGCTCCCGGCTATTTGAATGTGAAGATCGACCGTGGCTGGATGGCCTCTGCGCTTGCCGCTGACCGGAAGCCGCCGTCCGATGTCCCGTCTGGCAAAATTCTGGTCGAGCACTCGAGCATCAATCCCAACAAGGCCGCGCACATTGGGCATCTGCGCAACGCGATTCTCGGCGACACGTTCGTTCGCTTGCTGCGCTATGCGGGAAGGGAAGTCGACATCCAGAATTACATCGACAACACCGGCGTCCAGGTGGCCGATGTAGTGGTCGGCTTTACGCATCTGGAGAAAAAGTCCCATGCCGAAATCGAGGCTCTTACACACCAACCGCGCTTCGATTACTACTGCTGGGACGTCTATGCCAGGGCTTCGCGCTGGTACGAGGAGAACAAGCAGAACCTTGCCGCCCGCGCGGCCACGCTTCACGCTATCGAGCAGGGCAACAACGAGACCACCCAACTCGCCGAGCTGATCTCGATCGCTGTTTTGAAACGGCATCTCGAGACCATGGACCGGCTCGACATCGAATACGATTTTCTCCCGCGCGAGAGCGAGATTCTCCATCTTCATTTCTGGGATGCGGCCTTCACCAAACTAAAAGAGAGTGGTGTTCTGACCTTCGAATCCGAGGGTAAGAATAAGGGCTGCTGGGTGATGCGCCGGGCCGGAACCGCGGATCCGAATCCTGTCACTGAGAGCACAGAGAGTACAGAGGACGATGAGATCGAAGAGGAAGACCAGAAGGTCATCGTCCGCTCCAATGGAACCGTCGGCTACGTCGGCAAAGACATTGCCTATCACATGTGGAAGTTCGGCTTGCTCGGTCGCGACTTCGGCTATCGCAAGTTCTATCGCTATCCCAACGCGCACGAGTGCTGGATTTCGACCACGCCGGATGATCTGGAAGCGGCGACCGATCATCCGCATTTCGGGGACGTCGCTGAAAACTATAACGTCATCGATGCCCGCCAGTCCGAGGCTCAGAACACTGTGATCGAAGCGCTGCGGGACCTGGGGCACGGGGAGGCGGCAGGCCGTCTGACGCACTTTTCCTATGGCATGGTCGTCCTCACGCCTCGTTGCGCTGCCGAATTGGGCTACGACCTGACCGAAGAAGAAAAGTCCCGGCCCTGGATCGGGGTCTCCGGGCGCAAAGGCTTCGGAGTGAAAGCCGACGACCTTCTGGATCAGCTCATTGCGTCGGCCAAGAAAGAAGTAGATTCGCGCCATCCGCAGCTGTCAGAACCAGAGCGGCTTAGTATCGCGACTCAGATCGCCATCGGCGCGCTTCGCTACTTCATGCTGAAGTACACGAAGCAGTCAGTGATTGCCTTCGATTTCAAAGATGCCCTCAGCTTCGAAGGCGAGACCGGGCCCTACGCGCAGTATGCTGTGGTCCGCGCAACCAGCATCTTCCGCAAAGCCGGTGTCGACGCCGAGACTTTCGACAAACAAGCCGCTAGCTTTTCGGCTGCGGACCTTGCCAACTTCCTAAACGCTGACGGCGCAAATGGGATCTGGGAGCTCTGGCTGGCGGCGTCGAAAACGTCTTACATCGTCAATCAGTCGATTGCCACAACCGAACCTGCCTATCTGGCCAAACACGCGTTTCAGCTCGCGCAGCTCTTTAACACGTTCTACCATTCGTATCCGATCTTGAGCGAGCCTGATGAGAAGCGAAAGACGTTTCTGCTGGCGACGGTCGCTGTAGTACGACGCGAACTGATTCGAACACTTGCGATCCTTGGCATTACAGTGCCGCCCGTCATGTAGAATGCGTGGCTGGAGCAGCCGCTCGGCTGTTCCCCAACTCATGGAGAAACCTATCTCCGCTCCGGCTCACGGCTGGCCGCGTCGTATGATGCGGGGCTTTGTGATCGTCATGTTGGTTCTCGCCGCTTCCGGATTTCTCTACGAGAATATTTTCGAAGCGCGCGACCGCCGCTTCAACCGCATGGAAGGGGAGTTGGTTAACGTAAACGGCCGCAAGATGCACATTGACTGCACGGGTCAAGGTAGTCCTCCCGTCATTCTGGATGCGGGCCTCGGAGATACGTACCTTTCCTGGCGCAAAGTGCAGCCGGAGATCGCCAAGTTCGCGCGTGTATGCTCCTATGACCGCGCCGGCCTGGGTTATAGCGATTCAAGTTCTCAGCCACGCACCAGCCGAGTGATTGCCGAAGAACTTCATGCCTTGTTGCAGGCGACGCAAGTCCCGCCTCCTTACGTTCTCGTCGGCCATTCGATGGGAGGCTACGACGTACGCGTCTATGCGAGCCTCTATCGCAACGAGGTGGCCGGAATGGTGCTTGTGGACGCTTCCCATCCTGATCAGGAAAATCGCTTCCCGCGGGAATTGAAAGACATGGAGGGAAGCTGGCAGCGCGAAGCCGAGTTTGTGGAGTATGGCATGCCTTTCGGCATCCCTCGTTTGCTGGGGTTGTGCGACGACGATCCTGCACTACGCGCAGCAGAGTGCAATTGGCATTCCGCTCGGGAGGGTGCAGCCGAGATGAAAACGTTCCCGCAGAGTGCGGCCCAAACGGCCGCCACAGGTTCACTTGGAGACATGCCGCTGGCTGTCCTTTCGCATGATCCGAACAAACCCTCTGCCGAGTTGCCTCCAGACTTAGCAAAATCAACGAACGATACCTGGGAGAAGATGCAGAAAGAACTGGCTCATCTTTCTACACGTGGCACGCAGACCGTCGCTAAAAACAGCGCTCACTACATCCAGCTAGATCGTCCGGACCTCGTCATCGACGCCGTGCGCCACGTTGTAGAGCAAGCGCGCGAGCCCCAAGCGGTCACCCCTGCTGCCAATCACTAATCGTGCGTCGCTGACTCAGACTCTCTAAACCTGCTAACCTTTTCACTCACCTGAAGTTTCTGCAGTAGTTGCTTCCTTTTCAGGAGCGCTGAATGGAAATTCCGTATCGCCGATTGATTCGAGCTTTCCTCATCTCATTCCTCATCGGAACATTCTTGCCAGGGTTGATTCAGGCACAAGAGGTAAGCGCGCCTGCTGAACCTGCTCATGATGTGTCTCATCGTCCGCGGATTGGGTTGGCACTGAGTGGCGGAGCCGCCTTGGGACTTACTGAGATCGGGATCATTCAATGGATGGAAGAGAATCATATTCCCGTCGATCGCATCGCGGGCACCAGCATGGGCAGCATCATCGGCGCGATGTATGCCACCGGCATGTCGCCAACCGACATTCAGAAATTTGCCGAGAAAATTGACTGGGAACAAGCCTTTTCGCCGGAACCGGCCTACAGCCAGATTTCCTTCCGCCGCAAAGAAGATCGTCGCGACTACCTTGTCAATGCGCCGCTCGGCCTCAAACACGGTTTGCGCGGACCCAACGGCTTCAATTCCGGGCAAGGAGCAGGGCTGCTGCTCGACCGCATCGCTTTCCCCGACTCTGAAATTTCCAGCTTCGACGATCTGCCGATTCCGTTTCGATGCGTAGCAACCGACATGCAAACTGGAGAGGCGGTCGTCCTGCAGGACGGATCCTTAGCGCAGGCCGTGCGTGCCTCCATGGCGATTCCCGGGGTTTTCACCCCGGTCGAATTCAAAGGGCGCGTCTTGGCGGATGGCGGCCTTGTCCAAAACATTCCAGTCGAAACCGTGAAAAGCATGGATGTGGATGTCGTGATTGCTGTGGAACTGCAGCTTCCACCGGGAGATGTCGGCCAACTGGGAACACTTGTCGGCGTGCTCTCCCGCGCGGTGGACGTGATGATTACGCAAAACGAGCACCACTCCCTTTCACTCGCGAACGCGACGGTTGCGGTCAACATGAAGGGCTTTTCGATCAATGATTACGGCCGGCTCAAGGAACTGATTCAACTCGGACACAACGCCGCCGCAAGCCAGTCTGCCACGCTTTTACCGTATGCGATTCAGGATCCCGCGGAATGGCAGAAGTATCTTGATGCTCGGGCTGCGAAGAAGCGCAAGCCGTTCCAGAAGGTCGACGCGATTCAAGTCACGGGCGCTGACCCCGGCACCGATCGTCGAATCCAGCACCGCTTGAGCAAGGACGTTGGCAAGCCGCTCAATCTTCCCATTCTCGAGAATCAACTGACGCAGATCGCCGGCGAAGGCCAATTCGACCGTCTTGGATACGAAGGATTCACGCAAAACGGGCTTCCCGCGTTGCGCGTCACCGCCCACGAAAAGACCTACGGCCCTCCATTCGTGGATCTTGCGATCAACGTTGACGGCTCGGGAGTCGCCGCCTTCAATTTCTCCGCCGGCGCGCGCGTTACCTTCCTGGATATTCTCCATCGAGGCGGTGAGTGGCGAAACGATCTGCTATTCGGATCGAGTAATCTGGCCGCAACTGAATACTACCAACCCTTAGGTTTAACGAAATTCTTTGTCGCGCCCTATGCCTTCGCCTCAAAATTCGCGCGCAATTCGTTTCAGGGACTTACCAGGGTTTCCGTCTTCGGAGATGAGCGCGCCGGAGGCGGCTTCGATATCGGCTACAACTCCGGTCGTCGCAGCGAACTGCGTTTTGGCTATGAATTGTTTGATGCGAAACTCTCGCCGCTGATCGGGGCGGCCGGATTGCCCATCGTCCATGGCAGCACCGGGGAATTCCGCGCCCGATTTGTGTGGGACGGCCAGGATAGCCCCTCGGTACCAAGTTCAGGGACGCGTGCCATAGCGACCCTCTCGCGCGTCTTGCAGAGCCCCGATCTACCCCGTCCCATCGATCAACTCGACGCGCAGACTTCGAACGTGATTCCGATTGGGCCAAAGACTTCATTGTTTGCTGATGCGTCCGGGGGCACTTCCTTTCGAGGACAAGCCGGCCCCTTCCAGGTGTTTGAACTCGGCGGGCAGTTTCACCTCGGCGCATATCTTCCCAACGAATTTATTGGGAATCACTACGCTTACGCGTCTTTTGGATTTCGTCGCGAACTGTACCGCATGCCTCAACTCATCGGAAAGAAAATCTATTGGGGCGGATGGTACGAGGCGGGTACCGCCTTCGGCACGACGGCCCACGACCCTGGACCTATCGTTGTTCGTGGGACGTTTAATTTAGGCGTGATCGCCGATACTATTGTCGGTCCTATTGCCATCGCAGGCAGCGTCAGCCCTACCGGTCAGAGCCGGGTGAACTTCACGATCGGAAGAGTGTTTTAGAGCTGCGAGCTACGAGCCATGAGCTAAGAGACCAGCAAAAGCTCAAACCCGAAACCTAACGCCCGAAGCCCGAAGCCCGACGCCGACTCCCCGCTCCTACTCGCAGCTCAAAGCTCGCGGCTCGAAGCTCACAGCGATGCCATATCAATCACAAATCGATAGCGCACATCACTCTTCAGCACTCGTTCAAATGCTTCATTGACCTTTTGAATCGGAATGACTTCGATATCGCAGGCCACTTTATGTTTGCTGCAGAAATCGAGCATCTCCTGAATCTCGCGAATCCCTCCGATTTGTGATCCTGCCAAACTTCGCCGGCGAGCTGTCAGCGAAAAGGCGCCCACCGGAATATCTTTATCCGGCAGACCGACCACAACCATGGTTCCATCCACCTTCAGCAGATTCAAATACTCATTCCAATCGAGCGATGCGGAAACGGTGTTGAGGATCAGATCGAATTGTCCCGCCAGCTTGGTGAAGGTCTCCGGATCGCTGGTCGCGTAGTAATGGCTTGCGCCAAAGCGCTTCCCGTCCGCTTGCTTGCTGAGAGACTGACTCAGCACCGTGACTTCCGCTCCCAGCGCGTGGGCGAGTTTCACTCCCATATGTCCTAGACCGCCCATGCCCACGATTGCGACCTTCTTTCCTGGGCCTGCCTTCCAATGTTTCAATGGGGAATACAACGTGATTCCCGCACAAAGCAGCGGAGCGCAGGCTTCCAGCGGCAAGTTGTCTGGCATGCGCAGAACGTAGTTCTCATCGACCACGATTCTGTCGGAATATCCGCCGTACGTCGGAGCGCCCTCCTTGTCGCGACCGTTGTACGTCCAGATCGTTCCCACGGAACAATACTGTTCCAGCCCTTCCTGGCATTCTGGACAATTTCTGCATGAGTCCACGTAGCAGCCGACGCCAACTTTCTCGCCGACTTTATACTTCGTGACTCCCTTGCCGACCGCGGTCACCACTCCTCCGATCTCGTGTCCCGGAACCACGGGGAAAATGCACTCGTCCTGATAGTCACTCCACTCATCGCGGGCCTGGTGGATATCCGAGTGGCAGATGCCGCAATACTTGATGTCGATGACAACATCGTGCTCGCGCGGTTCACGCCGTTCGAACGAAAACGGCCCCAGCGGGTCCTTTGCCTTCAATGCCGCGTATCCGTTGCACTTGCTCATGATTCTCACTTTCCATTAAAAGAAATGACGACTACAGATGAACGACTAAGGATGATAGATGATCCGCGTGGCAATCAGGTTTCTACAGAACGGTACGGCCGCGACGATTCCG